>ULWX01028455.1_pt1 | contig 72062 bp, 59 predicted proteins | sample 1960851 | NCBI WGS metagenome assembly ULWX01 (sample SAMEA4835826, study PRJEB28245) | human gut metagenome | biome: gut microbiome; material: fecal sample | place: Denmark | collected 2008 | reverse complement strand
CAGCTACAGCTACAGCTACAGCTACAGCTACAGCTACAGCTACAGCTGACCCCTACTACGAGAGTTTTATTTATGCGGAAAATTATAGAGAATGTTGTTATAACTGCAAATATGCCCAAAAAGATAGAGTTGGTAATATAACTATAGGCGACTATTGGGGAATACAAAGATTGCATCCTGAATTTAATGTTGACATCACAAAAGGTGTATCAGTCGTTTTAATAAATGATGAAAAAGGTAAAAGTTTATTTGAAAAAATAAATAGCAAATTAAATTTTATAGAATCAAATATTGAAAAAGCTATGATTGAAAACGGTAATCTATATACGCCAGCTAAACGACCTGAAATTAGAAGTGAATTTTATCAAAAAGTAAATGAAAATGGCTTTGGTTGGGTTAATAAAAAAATGTATATGAATAAACGTTTTTATATTAATTTGTTGAAGAACAAAATGCCAACTAAAATGAAAAAATTTATAAAAAAATTAATAGGGAGAGAATAAATGAAAACTCTAACTATAACATTACATGATACTGATAATTGCGGTTCATCATTACAAGCATTTGCTTTACAACATTTTTTAATTACGCATGGTATTGATAATGAAATTATAGATTATGTACCCGCATATACACAGAATAATGGTAATCCATTTAAGACATTTATAAGGAATATCATTTTTCGAAAGAGTTACCTGCAAAGAAGAAAGAAATTTCAAAATTTTATAAATAAGAATCTGAAACTTACCAAGAAAAAATATAAAACTTACCAAGAATTAAAAAATAATCCGCCACAAGCTGATATATATATAACCGGCAGCGATCAGTTGTGGAATAATTCATATGCATGTGGTAACGATGAGGCTTTTTATTTAGCCTTTGTTAATAGCGAAAAAGTAAAAAAAATATCTTATGCAGTTAGCATTGGCAAATGTAATATTAATGAAAATGATCTCAAATTAGTAAAAGAATATGGAAATAATTTTCAGTGGATATCATTACGAGAAAAAGTAAATGTAGGAGATGTAGAAAAGGTAGTTAATAAAGTTCCTGTAGTACATGTGTGTGATCCAGTTCTTTTAAATGATGCCAAGGAATATGATAAGATTAAAAAGTTTAGAATTATAGAGGAGAAATATATTTTAGTATATGTTGCTCAAGCAATTAATAAATTAGAATTGAACAGAATAGTAAAGGAAATTGCGGAAGAAAATGGATTGAAAATTGTATTCATTGGAACATATCGCAGTAAGTGTGATTGTGATTTTCATATAAAGGATATGGATCCAGGAGATTTTTTAAGTTTGATTTATAATGCCGAATATGTTATATCTAATTCATTTCATGCTACCATGTTTTCTTTAATATATAATAAACAATTTATCGCAATATTACCTAAAGAAAATGGAAATAGAATTAGTGAAATTTTAGAATTAACAAACTTAGAAAATCATGCATTTGGAAAGTTTGATAAGATTCCATATATAACATCCGAAGAATACATAGAAATAAATAAAAAATTAAAAATATTTAAAGAAGAATCTAAAAAAACACTATCAAATCAAATAGAATATAAATGATAAATTATATGAGGATAACATGAATTCGTTAGTTAGCATTATTATTCCAGTATATAATTCAGAAAAATATTTACAACAGTGTTATAGTAGCATAAAAAATCAAACGTATCAGGATTTGGAAATAATATTTATTGATGATGGTAGTATTGATAATAGCTATGAAATATGTAAAAATATTCAAAGGTTAGATAGTAGAGTTATTGTAAAACATCAAGAAAACGGGGGAGTTAGCAAAGCAAGAAATAATGGTATATTAACTGCAAAAGGTGAAGTAATATTATTTGTCGATGCTGATGATATTTTAGATCAGACTTATGTGGAATTATTAAGTAAACCAGTAATAAGTAAAAAATATGATATGGCAATATGTGGATATATCGATATTTTTAAAAATCATCATAAAAAAAACATAGATGTTAATAATATTATTTTAGAGTTTGATTTTTCTAGAGATTTTAATAAAATATTTCCTTTAATTTTTTCTGTGTGGAATATAGCTTATAGTAAAAGTGTTATTTTAAATAACAAAATTTTATTTAATGAAGAAATGAGACAAGGAGAAGATGTATACTTTAATATATGTTATTGTAAGTATATAAATAACTTTTTTTTAGTAAAAAAATATTTATATCAATATTTTCATCGAAATAATAATAGCTTGAATCAGAATGTGTATTTTAAAGATTTTGAAAAATATATTATAAGATTAGAAGCGTTGAAAAGCTTATTGATTCAACGAAATGTAAATAAAGCAAATAATATTTTGTTGAATTATGCTAAACGTGGTGTAATAAAATTTTCGTGTTTAAATGAAAATGGTGATAGTTATAGTTACTTTAAAGATAGATGTAAAAAAATTCAAAAAAATTCGTTTATAAATAATGAGATAAGCACATTAACTGTATTTGAGAATATTTTTAGATCTTTATTAAAATATCCTTGGCTTATTTATACAATTCTTTTAGTCAAGCGTAATTTGCGAAAATATATAATGTGAAGGAGATAAAATGAATTATCAGTTAATAATATTTTATTTTATTTCTTTTTTTATAATATTTAATAATGTGCCTAAAACACTGGAAATAAATTTTATAAGCGGACCATTGTATGGGAAATTAGTTTTTTACCCTATTATATTAGGAATTATTTATACAATTTATTATCAACATAAATACAAAAATATTTTAGTGAATTTTAATAAATTTTTTGAATTTCAATTTTTATATTTTACTATTATCTGTATCTCTTCGATAATAGGATTGTATAATTATCCTTATTATGATTTAGTGACAAATGGATCAATAATACAAATTGAAAAACTTTCAGAATTTATAACGATTATTAAAAGTTTTGGTATAAATATTAATTTAAAAGTATTAATGCCTTTTTGGGTGATAGCAAGATCATTAAAAGAAGTTATTTTGGAAATACTATATGCTTTTGGCGGAGCATATATGATTTATTGTTGGTATCATAATAATTGGAAGAAGGCTTTTCAAATTTTAATAAAAGTGGTTTTGTTTTCCTTAATTTTTGTATTTGTTTATGCTATAATAGAGATTTTTTATTTAAATGGTAACCAATATGCTAGATATATATTAGAATTTATAACACCATATATTCATGTTGTTAAATCTGATGGAACGTGGTGGCCACCTTTATTATGGCCTGGTCAGTTACGTTCTTTATTTGCAGAACCGTCTTATTATGGTATTTACTTTGCATTTGCTATGCCTTTATTATGGTATCTGTCATTTATTGTAAAAAAAATAACTTATAAAGTATTGATATATTTTTCTTTAATGTTTTTTACATTTTGTTTGTTCCTTACGCAAGCAAGAACAGCTATAGCTTTATTTGTAGGAGAATTTGTTATTTTTTCTGTAATAATGTTGTATTTACATCAGAAAATTTTACTTAAAAAATTTATTAATATAGTAATTTGTATTATTTTGTCATTCCTATCTTCTAATTATTTTATTACAAATTTGCTTGCTGATAACAGATATGAAATACAATCTGCAAATGAATATATTGAAAGTAATTTAACTTCACTTATAAGCACTACACAGAGAAGCAATAATGCTAGATATTCTATAATGCTGACAGATTTGAAAATTGGATTAGATAATCCTATTTTAGGTGTTGGCAAAGGATTGCGCAATGCTTATGTACCTGATTATTTGCCGGAAATGGCTAAAAACAATGGCGAAGTAAAAATGTGGATAAAAAACCAACAGGAAAAAGGTATAATGCGGGCAGGATTTCCCAAATTGGGTGAATATACCAACCGTTTTGCAGAAACAGGTATTTTAGGTTTAGTAATGTTTTTAATACCGCCATTTATTTTATTGAAAAAATTGTATTTAAAAATAACTGATAAAACTATAAATGCTGATGAAAAATTACCGTATGTGTTTTTTACAATATCTTTAATAGGCATTATAGCATCCGGTATTGGCGATACAATTAATATTACATATTGTTATTGGGTGCTTTTAGGATTAGGTTATGCAATGTGTTTTGGTAAAGAAGATAAGAATAATTTAGTTAGTAACAAGAATAATGAATGAACGAAAAATAGGTATTGTAATTAGTTACATTAATATAATACTGCATGCTGTTATCGGTTTTGTTTATGTGCCGCTGCTTTTGCATTATATTGGCAAAAGCGAATATGGGTTATACCAGCTTATAGGTTCATTTATAGCTTATTTTAGCATTATGGATTTTGGCTTAACTGCTGCTGTAGTACGTTTTTATGCTAAATATAAAGCTGTGTACGATAAAATCGGAATGGAAAACATTCTTGCCATAGCAGCAAGGGGTTATAGCATAATAGCACTAATATTATTTATAGTTGGTGTTATTTGCTGTATAAACCTTGATGTTATTTTTGCTGCGAGTATGACTGTTGCTGAACTTGCAACAGCTAAAACTTTATTTTTGTTATTGTTGTTTAATATAGTTATAACATTAACGACAATGATGTTTCGCGCTGTAATAAATGCTAATGAAAAGTTTTTGTTTTTAAAAGGGACAGAAACCTTGCAAATGATATTGCAGCCGGTATTGGTTGTATTGGTATTGCAGCAATATCCAAGTGCTGTAGCTGTGGCGATAGTGCAAACAATGCTTAATATCTGTTTAATAACAGCGCGTTGTTATTACTGTTTTGCCAAGCTGAAAATTAAAATTAAATTCCATTATCTTGATAAACAATTACTTAATGACATACAAAAACTGGCATTAAGTGTGTTTGTGGTAGTATTAATAGACCAGGTATTTTTTAAAACGAATCAGATAATATTAGGTATTGTGAGTGGAACGGCTGCTGTAGCTGTATATTCAATTTCTTCACTTATTTATATGAATTATATGGCATTATCAACTGCTATATCAGGCGTATACTTGCCGCATATAACAGAAATAGTAGCTAAAAATGAACCAGTACAAAAACTATCTGATTTATTTATCCAGATAGGGCGCTGGCAATATTATTTGTTAGGGCTTGTAGCAAGCGGTTTTATTATTTTTGGTAAGGATTTTATTAATATCTGGGCAGGCAATGACTTTGAAGAAGCATACTGGATAACACTATTGATAATAATACCGTTTACGATAGACCTGATTCAAAACATAGGCTTATCTATTATGCAGGCGAAAAATAGATACGATTTTAGAGCCAAAGTATATTTTGCTATGGGATTATTTAACTTGTGTTTGGCTATACCATTAGCAAAACAGTATGGGGGAATTGGCTGTGCTTTTGCGACAGGGTTAAGCATGTTTTTAGGTAATGGTTTGATAATGAACTGGTATTACCTGAAAGTAACAAAGTTAGATATATTAAGATTCTGGAAAGAAATAGGCAAGATAAGCATTTATGTAATTTGTTTAACTTTGGTCGGATATGGTTTATATAACTATCAGAATGCGGATAGTATAACAGAGTTTATTATTGGTATTGCTGTTTACACAGTAATTTATAGTTTAGTTATTTATACTTTCTGTATGAATGTGAGCGAAAAAGAAAAAGTATTAAGTGTTGTTAATAAAATTTTAAGATAAGAATTTATTGGTTAAATGAAATATGATTGAAAGAAATATAAGTGATAAAGTTCTACAATTTAATAGAGTTACAATTTTTTTACTTGCTGGTTCAGTGTTGACTGGCAAAACAAATTTATTAAAAAATTTATCGTCAAAAGAACGCAAATATCTGGATTTAACCGACCCTGCTTTGCGTGTTATGGCGAATGAAGAACCTGTCCTGTTTCTTCAACGCTATGCACCGCCGGTGCTGATTGATAACATTCAGTACGCGCCGGAACTTGTGCCGGTAATTAAGGATTATGTGCTGAAGCACGGCAAGCCGGGCGATTTTTGGCTGATTGCGCCTAAAGAGGACGCAGAAACTATTACCGCCATTATGCATGAGCTTGGCGATAAGTTTGCCTGCCTGGAGCTTTGCGGTTTAAGCAGCGCGGAACTTAACGGTAGGGAAAGCACGCCGTTTATACCGGATATGCAACTTTTGGCAAGCCGAATGCAGAACCCTGTTCCGCACAGCGTGGTAGAAATTTACGAGCGTATCTGGCGCGGCAGCAAGCCTGCAATGTATAACGAAGGCGCTGACTGGCAGGCTTATTATGCCAAACTGGTGCAGAATATTTTGCAGCGCGATATCCGCAAGTTTGTTCAGCTTAACGATGAGATGAAGTTTTACCGTTTTTTGTGCGCGGCGGCGTCGCAGACGGCGAAACTTTTAAACTATGCCGTTATGGCGAAAGAAACCGGCATCAGCATACCAACGGCGAAGCAATGGCTTGGTATTTTGGAACGCATGGGTTTGGTGTATTTGCTTCAACCGGCGGCTTTTAGCAGCGTTAAGTACGTTGTAAAAACGCCTAAGCTGTATTTTACGGATACCGGCCTTGCGGCATACCTTTTGCGCTGGAATACGGCAGATGCGCTGGAACTTGGCGCGATGAGCGCGGAGTTTTTTGAAACATGGGTTATTGGTGAAGTGTATAAAAGTTTTGCTAATAGCGCGCAGAAAGCGCCGCTGTATTATTACCGCAATTTTAATGGCAAAGAGGTTGAACTTTTAATTTTACACAACGGTGTGCTGTACCCGTGCGTTATCAGCAAAAGCGCGCAGGTGCAAAAAATGTACAAGCGCTTTAATATAATTGAAGCCGCATTTGGCAGCTGTACAGAAGTTAAAACAGCAATCGGCAGCGTTATCTGCCTTGTGCCGGAGTTTGGCATGGATAAAAACAACATTATGTATATTCCTGCGTGGATGATTTAAGCCTTGCATAAGCAGGGCTTTATTTTTATGCTTAATTTTACCTACACCTTTGCTTGTGGTATAATATATTATTAGATTTATTGAACGAAAGGAACAAACATGGCAGATAAATTTTTAGTTATAGATGGCAGCAGCCTTATTCACAGGGCCTTTTTTGCCCTGCCGCCGCTGACAACGCAGAGCGGTGTGCATACGGGCGCTGTGTACGGTTTTTGCAATATGCTTTTGCGCCTTTTGGCGGATGTACAGCCCAAGTGGCTGGCGGTAGCGTTTGACAAAAGCCGTAAAACCTTCCGCACGGAGATGTTTGCCGATTACAAAGGGCAGCGCAAACCGACGCCGAGTGAACTGTCGGAGCAGTTTCCGCTGGCGCGTAAGGTGCTGGAGGCAATGAACATTGCCGTGCTGGAACTTGATAACTATGAGGCGGACGACATTATCGGCACGTTTGCCGTACACGCGCCGCAGGAAGCGGATGTGATTATTGTAACGGGCGACCGCGATGAACTTCAGCTTTTAAGCAGCCGCACAAGCGTATATTTTACTAAACGAGGTATTTCGGACCTTAAAATTTATACACCGGAAGTTTTTGCAGAAGAATATGAAGGACTTGAACCGAAGCAGCTTATTGACCTGAAAGGGCTGATGGGCGATACTTCGGATAATATTCCCGGCATACCGGGCGTTGGCCCCAAAACAGCTCTCAAGCTGATTGGCGAGTACGGCAGTGTGGAAAATGTACTGGCTAACGCCGATAAAATCAGCGGCAAGGCACTGCGCGAAAAAGTGCAGAATAACAAAGAATCGGCACTGCTTTCCAAAAAACTGGCAACAATTTTTACGGATGTGCCGGTTGATGCGGATTTGGCAAATTATGAATTAAAAGCATTAAAGCCGGAGGCGCGCGAATTGCTTGCCGGGTTGGAATTCCGCAATATGTACGACCGTTTTAATGCCGTTATGGGCGCGCCGGAAGGCGATTTCAGCCTGTTTGGCGACTTTGTGGAAGACAAGCCTGCCGGGCTACCGGAAGAAGTTGTAAAAAGTGCCGACGATGCGGAAGCGTTGTTTAAACTTATCGCCGTAAGGCGTGAAGTTACGCCGCTTACTGTACAAATTGGCGGTACGCTGCCGGATTTATATTTTAAACGTGCGGAGCTTTTATGTGATGGGCGTGTTTATATTTTTGAAGGCGAGTGCCCCGGCTGGCAGCAGTTTTATGACTGGCTGGCAAATGAAAACTGCCAAAAAGCCTGCTGCGACAGCAAAGAGATTATTAAAACCGCTTTGTGCCTTGGTGTTGAAGCGCGCGGCATAACGGATGATATTGCCATTGCCGCATATCTTATTGACCCTGCGCGCAGCGAATACAGCATTAAAACCGTTGGCGGAGCGTACCTGACGCAGGAGTATGCGCAGGAATGCAAAACGGTTGCCGAACTTGTGCCTGTGCTGCGTGCCAAACTTGCAGAGCACGAACAGATAAAATTATACGAAGAAATGGAGCTGCCTCTGGCACGCACGCTTGCCAAAATGGAACTGGCGGGCATTAAGCCTGATGCAGCGCTTTTGGATAAATTAACTAAAGAAATGGCGGCACAGATTGCAGCGCTTGAAATTTTGGCGGTAGAGCAGGCTGGAGAAAGCTTTAATTTAAAATCTACCAAGCAGCTTGGTGCTATTTTATTTGAAAAGCTGGGCCTGCCGGTCATCAAAAAAACTAAAACAGGTTATTCCACGGATGTATCCGTTCTGGAACAGCTGCGCAACGAGCATCCGCTGGTGCGGACTATTTTGGAACACCGCAAGCTGACGAAGCTGCACAGCACCTACCTTGAAGGGCTGCGTCCGCTGATAAATACTGTTACAGGGCGTATACATACGCATTTTCAGCAGCTTGTTACCGTTACTGGGCGTTTGAGCAGCACCGACCCGAACTTGCAGAACATCCCTACCCGCACGGAACTTGGCAAAAAAATACGCGAAATTTTTGTTCCGGGCGAAGGTTATGATTACCTGTTAAGCTGCGATTATTCGCAGGTAGAACTGCGCGTTCTGGCGCATATTGCACAGGATGAACTGCTTTTGGAAAGCTTCCTGCACGGGCAGGATGTACACGCACGCACGGCGGCGGAAGTGTTTGGCGTGCCGCTGGACGAAGTTACCGGCACCATGCGTACGCGCGCCAAAGCAGTAAACTTTGGCATCGTATACGGCATCAGCGATTTTGGGCTTGCCAAGCAGCTTGATATCAATCGCGGCGAGGCGGGCAGATATATTGAGAATTATCTTGGACGCTACACCGGCGTTAAAAAATATATGGATGATATGGTGGCGAGCGCTAAAAAACAGGGCTATGTGCAAACGCTGTTCGGCCGCCGGCGTTACCTGCCGGATATTAACAGCCGCAATTTTAACCTGCGCGGCTTTGCGGAGCGTACCGCCATTAACACGCCGATACAGGGCACGGCGGCGGACATTATAAAAATTGCCATGGTTAACGTGCAGAAAATGCTGGAACAGGGCGGTTATAAAAGCCGTATACTGCTTCAGGTGCACGATGAACTTTTGCTTGAAGTAACGGAGGCCGAACGCGAAGAAGTTGGCGCACTTGTAAAACAAACTATGGAAAGCGCCGTAAAACTCAGCGTACCGCTGATTGCCGACGTTAACTACGGCGTAAACTGGGCAGACGCCAAATAGGGAGGAATTACCATGCCGGAAATGCCGGAGGTGGAGCAGGTACGCAAAACCCTGCTGCCGCATATTAAGGGCAAAACCATTAAAAATATAGAAATTAACCTTGCAAGGCTGATAAAATATCCTTCGCCGGAAGAATTTATTGCCGGTTTAACGGGCAAAACCATTTTGGATGTAGGGCGCCGCGGCAAATACCTGGTGCTGAAAACAGGCGAAAACCAGAAGCTGATTGTGCATTTGCGCATGACAGGCAGCCTGATTGCGCAGGACGCAGATAAGCCGGAACCGCCTTATGCCAAAATTAAGTTTGAACTGACGGACGGCGTAACAATGTGGTTCTGCGATATCCGCACCTTTGGCACGCTGTACCTTGTTACCAATAATGACGCTTATATTGAAGGCTACGAAACTTTAGGCCCCGAGCCTTTAAGCGAAGGCTTTACGGCGGATTATATGCGCCCGGTTATAGCCAAAAGCAGAAAGCCTATAAAAACTCTGATTTTGGAGCAGACTTTTATCGCAGGGCTGGGCAACATCTACGCCGACGAGTGCCTGGCGTTATCCGGCATTTTGCCGATGCGCACGGCCAACACGCTGACGGACGAAGAAATTGACCGCCTGCATGATGCTATAAACAAGGTTATTGCGCAGGGCATTGCCAATCGCGGCACAACCTTCCGCGATTACAAAGACGGCGAAGGCAACAAGGGCGATAACCAAAACTATTTGCTGGTATATGGGCGCAAAGGCTTGTGCTGTAAAATGTGCGGCGGCGAACTTTTGGGCACTAAAGTAGGCGGGCGAGGCACGACATACTGCCCGCATTGCCAAAAATAAAATGGTGAAAAAATGAAAGTAATAGGTTTAACAGGGGGTATAGCCTCCGGTAAAAGTACAATTGCAAATTTACTGCGCAGTCTTGGCGCACCTGTGTTTGATGCCGATGCCGAAAGCCGCGCTTTGGTTGCCAAAGGGCGTGCGGCTCTTAACGAAATAGCCCTTGCCTTTGGTATTGAATACCTTACGGACGGCGGCGAACTTAACCGCCCCAAAATGGCGGAACTTGTTTTTCACGATAAAGAAGCGCTGAAAAAACTGGAAGCCATCATCCATAAAAACGTACTGGCGGCTGCGCAGAGCTTTCTGGCGGAATGCCGCAGTAAAAATCTGCCGGCGGCAGTGCTTGACGTACCGCTTTTAATCGAGTGCGGCTGGTACAAAGATGTGGATGCCGTGTGGCTTGTTGCCGTAGACAGCGAAACGCAGATAGAACGTGCCATGGCACGCAGCAACATGACGCGCGAAGAAGTTAAGGCACGCATTGCAGCGCAGATGACACTGGAAGAAAAAAAGGCTTATGCCAGCCTTGTAATTGACAACAGCGGCACCTTTGCCGAAACGGAAAAAGCCGTTGCCGCAGCATGGAAAAATTTTACGGCGGAGGCATAAGTTGGGCAGGCGGAAAAAGAAAAAATTTATCGACAGATGGTGGGTAAAATTCTTAATGGTTGCTGCCGCCATTTTTCTCATCGGTGAAGCCAGTATGAAAATATGGAGCAGCGAAGCCGTGCAGACGCGCTTTGTTTATATGTGGCCCTACCAGAACGAAATTTTGGAGTACAGCTCCAAAAACAAAATCGACCCATTTTTGGTTGCGGCAGTTATAAAAAATGAAAGCGGGTTTGATACGGAAGCCGTATCGCACGCCGGTGCCGTGGGGCTGATGCAGATTATGCCGGAAACCGGCGAATGGATTGCTTCGCAGATGGGGCTTGACCATTTTGACATGGAGGCTTTGCGCAGGCCGGAATATAACGTGCGGCTTGGCTGTTGGTATCTGGGCGAGCTGGAATATGAATTTCAGCGCAACTGGGTGCTGATGATGATTGCCTATAACGCCGGGCGAGGCAACACGCGCGCGTGGATGCAGGAAAACGGCTGGAAGTATGATTTTAACCGCATTGAAGACATACCTTACCCGGATACGCGCGAGTATGTAAAAAAAGTTTTGCGCGACCGCGACAAATATTATCTTTATTATAAAAATAAAATAAAAAACTATTGACAGATTGATTTTTGTGCGCTATAATAATCAATGTTGACGCGGTAGTGGCGGAACGGCAGACGCGCTAGCCTCAGGAGCTAGTGGGGGCAACCCCGTGGAGGTTCAAATCCTCTCTACCGCACCATTTAATTTAATAGCAATACCCCAATGCGGTTGTGGCGGAACGGCAGACGCACCATCTTGAGGGGGTGGTGGGGAGACCCGTGTGGGTTCAAATCCCACCAACCGCACCAAAAATGCAATGAAGCAGCTTGTAAAACAGGCTGCTTTTTTTATGCCCGAATGAATAAAACAAGGGGCATTGGCTTAAAAGTGCCGGTATTTGTGCAGGTTATTTTTCTTTTAACTTGTGGACAAAGCATGCCTGCAATGGTATAGTATATTAGGTATTGCGCAGGGGCAGAAAAAAGATGTCTGCCCTCAAAAAAGATATTTTTGGAAGGTGGTACAATCAATGGAAAAATCTGTTAAACAAAACACCTCCGCTCCTGTGGATGCGGATTATTCGCTGGAGGCCGTGCCTGATTCAGCACGCAAAGGCTTCTGGCAGATGTTCTTCGTTATGCTGGGGTTTACGTTTTTTTCTGCCAGTATGAGCGTAGGCGCTAAATTGGGTAATGGGCTCGATTTATCAGGCTTTGTATGGGCCTGCCTGATTGGCGGCATTATCCTGTCGGCTTACTGCGGTGTGCTGGCTTTTATTGGGTCTAAAACCGGTTTGAATATGGACTTGCTCTGCCGCCGTACTTTTGGCAGCAAGGGCTCTTATCTTTCTTCTGCTATTTTGGGCTTTACGCAAATCGGCTGGTTCGGCGTAGGCGTGGCAATGTTTTCCATTCCTGCGGCGGAACTTATGGGCATGAACGAATGGACTCTGACCATTATTGCCGGCCTTTTAATGACGGCAACCGCAGCTACCGGCATGAAGGCTCTGGAAATTGTCAGCTATATTTCCGTTCCGCTTATTATTATTCTGGGTGTTTATTCCATGGTTACCGCTGCCGCAGAAGGCGGCGGGCTGGCTTACATTTTTGCGCAGTCTGCCGGGCAGATTACCCTGTTTACCGGCATCGGCTATGTTATTGGCTCTTTTATTTCCGGCGGTACTGCAACGCCTAACTTTATCCGTTTTGCCAAAAACAGCAGCATTGCCGTGTGGACTACTGTTATTGCCTTCTTTTTAGGCAACACGCTGATGTTCTGCTTTGGCGCGGTTGGCGGCGCTTACACCGGCAAGGATGATATTTTCTATGTTATGATTGCACAGGGTCTTGCCATTCCGGCTTTGATTGTACTTGGCGCCAATATCTGGACTACCAATAATAATGCTCTTTACACCGGCGGCCTTGCCATTTCCAATATTTCCAAAGTACGCATGAAATGGACTACCTGGATTTCCGGCATTATCGGCACGGCGCTTGCAATCTGGCTTTATTACAATTTTGTAAGCTGGCTCAGCATTCTTAACTGCGCTCTGCCGCCGATTGGCATTATTGTTATTTTAGATTATTTCTTTAACCATAAAAAATTCGGCAGCGATTTTAACGAATATACCATTAACTGGTTCAACATTGCCGGTATTATAGTGGGTGCCGCCTGTGCAAACCTGCTGCAGTGGGGCATTGCCGCCATTAATGCTATGGTGGTTGCTGTTGTATTCTTCTTTATTGGCGAAATGCTTGGTAAAAATAAATAATAACTGTAAAGAAAGGATGATTTGCTATGCTGCTGCAAAAAATGTATCTGGCAAATGCCACGGAAATGGTAGATATCCGCGTTACGGACGGTAAATTTGCCGCTATTGCTCCTCAGCTGGAAGCGCTGCCCGGCGAAGAAGTGATTGATTGCTGTGCCGGCAAAATGGTGCTGCCGCCTTTTGTGGAATCGCACGTACATCTCGATACCTGCCTTACGGCAGGACGCCCGCACTGGAATTTATCCGGCACGCTGTTTGAAGGCATTCAGCGCTGGGAGGAATATAAGCCTTTCCTGACTAAAGATGAGGTTAAGGAGCGCGTTAACAAGGCTATCCGCTTGCAGGCGGGCAATGGCATTCAGTATGTGCGCACTCACGTGGATATTAACGACCCGAAACTGACCGCGCTGCAGGCAATTTTGGAGCTGCGTGAGGAAGTCAAGGACTACATCGATATTCAGATTGTAGCCTTTCCGCAGTACGGCATTTTAAGTTATCCGCATGGGCGTGAGCTTTTGGAAGAAGCGTTGAAAATGGGCGCTGACGCTGCCGGTGCAATTCCGCATTTTGAATTTACGCGCGAATATTCGGTGGAATCTTTGAACATTTGCTTTGAACTGGCGCAGAAATACGGCAAACTGATTGACGTGCACTGCGATGAAATTGACGACGAGGCATCCCGCGGGCTGGAAACGGTTGCCGCCCGCGCTTATGAAACCGGCATGGGCGATATGGTAACGGCGTCGCACACTACGGCAATGCACAGCTACAACAATGCTTATATGATTAGATTAATGCGTTTGCTGAAACTTTCCGGCATCAATTTTGTGGCTAACCCCTGCGTTAATGTGCATCTTGGCGGGCGTGTGGATACTTATCCGAAGCGCCGCAGCATGACGCGCGTAAAAGAGCTTACCGCTGAAGGCTTGAATGTTTCCTTTGGTTCGGATGATATTTTTGACCCGTGGAACCCGCTTGGCAACGGCAAAATGCGCGACCAGGTATTTATGGGGCTGTATGCGGGGCACATGCTCGGTTATGAGGAAATCTGCAATTCCTATAAATTTGTTACGGAAAACGCGGCGCGCACTTTGCACCTTGGCGACGCTTACGGCATTGCCGAAGGCAAGGACGCAAACTTTGTAATTTTGGACGCTGCAAACTGGTATGACGCGCTTAATTATGACGTGCCTGTACTGCGCAACTACCGCAAAGGCAAACTGATTGCTTCCACTGCGCCGGTGGATAAGAAAGTTTATTTTTAATTTTATCTGATTAATATTATTACGAATTTAACAAGTAAAAGAAAATAACCCTTGATTTTACTAAAACGTTATAATAGTAAATTCAAGGGTTATTTTTTATTTGTTCTGCCCAAAATATAATCAGTGGATGTGTTATGAAAGTCTGCCAAGGCTATTAAGATATTTGTTGGTATATCACGCAGACCAAGTTCATAGTTGCTGTATGCTTGTTGACTGCAATGTAAAATTTTAGACATATCAGACTGTGTTAAATCTCTATCTTCTCGTAAATCTTTAATGCGGGTATACATTTTTATCACCTGCTTGAATTATACCAAAAGAAACGTCTGTAGTTTGAATTTTACAACAAAATATGGTAAGATTTTAATCGATGAAATTTATAAAAATTTTATTGCTACTTAAATTGAAAGATGGAAGATAAATGGAACAAGTTTCTTTACTTAAAAATGATAATAAAAAAATATATTTTGAAGTAATGAGAATTTTTGCTATTTTTTTCGTTCTATTTAATCATACCGGAACAAATGGTTTCTTTTTATTTTCAATTTGTCCAAAAGGCTCTCCACAATTTTGGGTGTATCTTTTTATTTCTATTTTTTGTAAATTTGCAGTACCGTTATTTTTTGCAATTTCCGGTGCTTTATTGCTTCATCGTGAAAATGAATCGCTGAAAAAACTTTGGAAAGATAAAGTTTTTAAATTTGCAGTAATTTTGTTTATTATAAGTGTATTAACTGCTGTAAGTTTTATGACATTTGCAGGCAGGGACTATTCATTAAAATCATGGATTAAGCAATGTTATTATTCAAATATTTCGGCACAATTATGGTATTTGTATGCTTATCTTGCTTTTTTAATTAGTTTACCGTTTCTAAGAGCTTTAGTTAAAAATTTAAAAGACAAATATTTTTACTACTTAATAGCTATTGTTTTGCTTTTTCAAACTATACCCATTTTAGAATATTTACTTTGGCAACAAAAATTCACGATTAATGGTAATTTAAGACCATATTGGTTAATGAGTAATATAGTGATTTACCCATGTATCGGATATTTTTTGGAACATCGTTTACCAATTCAAAAAGCAAAAAAGTGGTTGGTAGTAATATGGATATTTAATGTACTTTGTATAATTTTTTCAGCTTGTGTAACAAATTATCGTTGTACTTTACAAAATAATTTTTCAGAAGGAAAGTCCCAGACGTTTTATAATAATTTTGCGTTAGTTAACTGCATAGCAGTGTATATTACTATAAAATATTTTGTAAATGAATTTAAGATGAGTGATAGAGTAAATGAAGTTATTTTGTGGTTAGGAAAAGGAACGTTTGGTGTTTATTTATTTCATTTAATTTTTCAAAATACACCATTATTCCAAAAATTGATTGCAATGTTAAAAAAGACAGTGGGCGTACATATTAATTTTATGTTGGCGAATTGGATTTACGTACTTTGTTTGATGGGATTTTGTTTTATTTTTACAGCAATTTTAAAGAAAATTCCAGTTGTGAAAAAATTAGTTGGTTATTAAAAATGTAATATAAAACGGCTTGTGAATATTAACAAATTGAAATTCACAAGCCGTTTTAATTTTTTCTTGTAGTTTTACGTTTTGGTGTGCTGCTTTTTCCAGCGTTTTATTTCATCAAGGCGGGCTTTAACACGTGCTTCCAATCCCTGCGTGGTGGGGCGGTAATAGGTTGTGCCCAGAAGCGAATCGGGCAGGCACTGCATGTTGGTAAGTTTTTCTTCCGTGTTGTGCGCGTACTGGTAGCCTTTGGCGTAATTAAGTTCTTGCATCAGTTTTGTGGGCGCATTGCGGATAACAAGCGGTACAGGCTCGGCCAGCATTTTGGCAGCGTCGCGCTTGGCGTGTTCATACGCCATATAAAGTGCGTTGGATTTTGGCGCGACTGACATATACACCACGGCCTGCGTTAAATGCACGCTGCATTCCGGCATGCCGATAAAATGGCAGGCGTGGTAGGCGGCAACGGCAATTTCCAGTGCTTTGGGGTCGGCAAGGCCGATATCTTCACTGGCAAAGCGTGTAACGCGCCGCGCTATATAAAGAGGGTCTTCGCCTGCTTCCAGCATGCGTGCCAGCCAGTACACGGCTGCGTCCGGGTCGCTGTTGCGCATGGATTTATGCAGTGCGGAAATTAAATTATAATGTTCTTCGCCTGTTTTATCGTACAGCAGCGATTTTTTGGAGGTGCATTGTTCCAGCGTTTCGCGTGTTACCGTTGTTGCGCCGCCTGCGTCCATATAGCCGTTTAATACTGCCATTTCTAAGGTGGAAAGCGCTGTTCGCGCATCGCCGTTGGCAAAAACAGCAATCATTTCCAAAAGTTCATCTTCAATGTTAATTTTCTGGGTGCCAAAGCCTTTTTCATCTGTTAAGGCACGTTTTAAAAGCTGTACAAGTTCCTCTGTTTTAAGCTCCTGCAAAACAAAAACCTTACAGCGGCTTAGTAATGCGCTGTTAACTTCAAACGAAGGGTTTTCCGTCGTTGCGCCTATTAAAATAATGCTGCCTTTTTCCACAAAGGGCAAAAACGCATCCTGCTGCGCTTTGTTAAAACGATGTATTTCGTCTACAAAAACAATGGTTTTTTCGCCGTAACGGCGGTTTTCTTCCGCCTTCTGCATTACGCTGCGTATTTCTTTAATGCCGCTTGTAACTGCCGAAAAATCTATAAAAGCCGCTTTGGTGGTGTTGGCAATAATCCGCGCCAGCGTGGTTTTGCCCACGCCGGGAGGCCCCCAGAAAATCATGGAGGAAATCTGGTCGCTTTCAATTAAACGGCGCAGCACTTTGCCCTTGCCCAAAAGGTGGGTCTGTCCCACGTAGCCGTCAAGCGTTTTGGGGCGCAGCCTTGCTGCCAGCGGCTGTGATAAATTGTTTTCAAAAAGTGACATTGCTTCCATAATTTCGCCTCCCAAAGCCATTATAATTCGCCGCAGAATTAAGCGCAAGCAGAATTTATTAAGCAATTTTACACAATTGTTTCATTAATGCAAGGATATTTGTTTGCTAAAACAGTTTAAAAAGTTATATAATTAAAATAACTTATACTTGCAGAAGGTTGGGTGCATACTATGGACTGGCATAACCGTAATATGAAAATTTTAATCGGCATTTGCATTGCCGTTGTTTTAATTGTTTGTTACCGTATTTTTGATAATATACAAACGGAGCGTGCCCGTGCGGAAAGAATGTCGCGCGTGCAGGCGGTGGCGGTTGTTACGGCAAAGCCGGAGCGCAGGACGATTACCCCGCTTTTGGAGTTTAGCGGCAGCCTTGACCCGGAGTGGCAGGCAGATGTTGCCGCCAAGGTTGACGGACGTGTGGAGCGTGTATATGTTAATGAGGGCGACCGTGTAACCAAAGGGCAGGTGCTGGCGGAACTGGAACAGCGCGATACTGACGCTGCCCTGCGTGAAGCGCGCGGCAATTACATGGACGCGCAGACCAATCTCCGTAAAGCCGAGCGTGACCTTGAGCGTTACAGCGCTTTATATAAACAGGGTGCGGTTTCCGAACAGGTTGCCGACGATTACGCTTTTGCGCGTGACAACGCAGCTGCCAAGCTGGATGCAGCCCGCGGCACCGTGCAGGCTATGGAATCGCAGTTTGAAGGTACTGTAATAACAGCACCGGCTGATGGCATTATCTCCAAACGTTATCATCAGGAAGGTTATTACGCAACGGCAGGCACCCCGCTTTTTGCCATTGCCGATATCAGCGTTTTAAAAACTGTTATTAATATTCCGGAAGGCAATATCAGCGGCGTATCCGTTGGCAACGAAGCCGAAATAGAATTGCCTGCCTTTGCCGGGCATAAAATTATCGGCAGAATAACGCGCATTGCCCCTGTTGCCGATTTACCTGCGCATACCTTTGCCGCCGAAGTAAGTGTTGACAACACCGAAGGGCTTTTGGCAGGCGTTTTTGCAACGGTAAAGCTTACTGCGCAGCCCAGGCAGAATGTGCTTACAATACCGGTTTACGCCATTGTAATGCGTGATGACCAGAAAACCGTATTTATTGTGGAAGATGATAACACCGTGCGCCGCCAGGTACTGGACATTGGCTATACGGACGACAAGGTTGCCGAAGTTTTAAGCGGCTTAAAAGGCGATGAAGTAATTGTAACCGAAGGGCACAACAAGCTGCGTGAAGGCAGCAAGGTAGTTACTGATAAGGCAGGTAATTAATTATGATAGAGACTTTTATCCGCCGGCCGGTTTTTACTACCATGTTTATTTTGCTGCTGGTAGTGTTCGGCATCCGCTGCTACCCGGAAATCGGCGTGGATTTGAATCCTGACGTTGATATGCCTATCGTCAGCGTGCGCGTTACTTACGACGGCGCTTCGCCGGAAGAAATGGAAACGCTTATTACCAAGCCGATAGAAAACCGCGTCAGTCAGGTTGCAGGCTATAAAACAATTTCCAGTACCGTGCTTGAAGGCTACAGCGAAACCGTACTGGAGTTTAACATGGGCGTAGACCCGCAGGCTATGGCCAGCGAAGTGCGCGAAAAGGTTGCCAGCGTGCGCAACCGCCTGCCGGACGATATCGACGAACCGGTAGTGCAAACGGTTGATTTAACCTCCCAGTCCATTGTTGCGTACACGTTTTCTTCCGAATCGCGCAGCCGCGGTGAAATACGCCGTTTAATAGAAGACAGCATTCTTGACGAAATGCAGATGGTTGAAGGCGTTGCCGAAGTAACTGCGGTAGGCGCAAGCCAGCGTGTAATACGCCTTGTGGCAAAGCCGGATAAGTTAATGGAATACGGAATTTCGTTTCAGGACCTGCTGCAGAAGGTAGATGACGAAAACTACAATACGCCGGGCGGCAAAGCCAGAAACCACGACATGGAAATAACCGTGCGTACCATTGGCAAATACAGCAATATCGACGATATTAAAAAAGTTGTTATTGCCAACCATAACGGCAAAGCCGTGTACATTGGCGACGTGGCGGACGTTATTGACGGCTGGGAAGACGAGGACACCTTCGCCAGTGCCAACGGCGTGCCCTGCGTTATGACCTTCGTGCGCAAACAATCCAAAACCAACACGGTTGACGTTACCGACCGTGTTAACGCCAAAATGGAAGAGCTTAAACAGCGCGTAATTCCGCCAGATATTAAGGTTGATATTGTGCGTGACCAGTCTACCTACGTACGCGAAAACATTGCCGACGTGTGGAACACGATTTTCTTTGGCGGCGCGCTGGCGCTTTTTATAACTTATATGTTCCTCGGCAACTTCCGTGCCACCATTATCGGCGGCTTGTGCATACCAACATCAATAATTGCAACCTTCTTTATGATGAAGGCAATGAATTTTACCTTAAACAACATGTCGCTGATGGCGCTGAGCCTTGCGGTAGGCATTCTGATAGACGACGCGATTGTTGTAATCGAAAACATTTTCCGCCATATCGAAATGGGCAAAACGCCGTTTGTGGCAGCAAAAGAAGCAACGCAGGAAATTTCCCTGGCAATACTGGCAACATCGCTGTCGTTAATGGCAGTTTTTGTGCCGGTTGGCAGCATGGGCGAAATTATCGGCCAGTATTTTAAACAGTTTGGTTTAACGGTTGCCTTTGCCATAGCGTTTTCCACTCTGGTAGCGTTTTCACTTACGCCAATGGTTTCCGCCTACTGGCTGAAAGAAGAAAAGCCGGGCGAAAGCCACCGCAACAAATATGTGCAGCTGGCGCTTGATAAATTTGAAGCGGGCTTTCAGATTTTCCGCGGTTTGTACAGCGGCATTATGGAAGCAGCGCTGAACAACCCTAAAAAAGTTATTGCCGCCGGTATAGTTTCGTTGGCAATGAATATTGTGCTGCTGCCGTTTGTAGGTACGGAATACCAGCCGACGTACGATTCCGGCGAATTTACCGTTAATTTTAAAGCGCCTATCGGCACCAGTATGGAAAAAACGGTAGCACTGGCAACGCCTTTGCAAAAAGAAATAACGGCTATGCCGGAAGTGAAAATAGCGGCGCTGAATATCGGCAACGGACGCAACCCGGTAAATCAGGGCTCTATTGATATCCGCCTTGTGCCAAGCAATGAGCGTGACCGCACCATGCAGCAGATTATGGATGACCTGCGTGCCGAAGTACGCAACGTTCAGGGGCTGAGCGTTACGGTAGTGTCCAATCAGGGGCGCGGCCGCGGCGACAGCAGGCCGGTGCAGATTGGCCTGCGCGGCAGCGATATTAAACAGCTTAAAGAATACGCGCTGGAGCTTGCCGATTTGGTGCGTAAGGTTCCGGGCGCAACGGATGTCGATATTTCCGATTCGGACGAACAGCCGGAAATTTTAATCAGGCTTGACCAGGCGCGTGCCAGCCTTTTGGGGCTCGATTCTTATTCCGTCGGTGAAGTTGTGGAAATGGCCTTTATGGGCAAAAGCACAGGCAATAGCTTCACAATCGGCGATAATGACTACGATATTATTTTGCAGCTGCCGGAAAGCAAGCGTACCGATATTAATGACGTTAAAGATCTGCGGGTATCTTCGCCGGACGGGCAGTTCATCCGCCTGGGCGACGTTGCCGACATAAGCCTTGGCAGCGGCCCGACACGTATTGAACGCGAGGACAAGCAGCGCCAGATTGTTGTTTATGCCAACACGGTAGGCACATCTCCGGGCGAACTGATTGCCAAAATACAAAACGAGCTGATACCCAGCATGAATATGCCGCAGGGCTACAACTACAAACTGATTGGCGAAGCCGATACAATGTCACGTTCGTTTAACGAAATTGTTAAGGCCATTGTGCTGGCGGTTGTAGTTGTTTATATGGTTCTGGCGGCGCAGTTTGAAAGCTTCAGCCAGCCGGTAATTATTATGGCTTCGCTGCCGTTTGCGGTAGTGGGCGCCGTGCTTGGCCTTTTAATGGCGGGGCAGACGGCCAACATGATGAGTATGATTGGTTTTACCATGCTTTTGGGACTTGTTACTAAAAACGCTATTTTGCTGATTGACTATGCCAACCAGCAGCGCGAAAAAGGGCTTGATATCCGCAGCGCAACGCTGGAAGCCTGCTCGCTGCGCCTGCGCCCGATACTGATGACGACGCTTTCAACCATTTTAGGCATGCTGCCTATCGCCATGGGCATCGGCGAAGGCGCGGAACTGCGCCAGTCCATGGGCGTGGTGCTTGTTGGCGGCCTTATCACTTCAACTATGCTTACACTTTTAGTTGTGCCGGTTGTGTATATGGAATTTGAAAAATGGAAAGAAAAACATTATAAACCTGCCGGAGAGGCAAACGCATAATAAACGGGGCTCTGCAAATTGCAGGGCCTTTTGTATTATCTGTTACAAAATAAATGAAAATCACTTGTGCCATTCCTCTTTAATCTTGTATAATAAATGTAAAGTATAAGTAAAAATTAAGTTAAACAACTTACAGGAGGGCTTATGGTTTACTTTTTCGGATTTTTGGGAGGACTGGCGTTATTTTTATACGGCATGCAGCTTATGGGCGAAGGCCTGCAGCGTGCCGCAGGCGAAAAGCTGCAAAAAATACTGGAAAAGCTGACAGGCGTTCTGCCGGTGGCTGTTGCGCTTGGCGCCGTTGTAACAGGTATTTTGCAGTCGAGCAGTGCCACAACGGTAATGACGGTTGGTTTTGTAAACGCAGGGCTGATGAATTTAAAGCAGGCCTTCGGCGTTGTAATGGGTGCCAATATTGGCACAACCATGACGGCACAGCTTATTGCCTTTAAGCTTACCGATTACATCACTCTGTTTCTTGCCATCGGTTTTGCCGTGCATCTTCTGGCAAAATGCCAGCGCGGTAAATATATCGGCCAGGTAATTTTGGGCTTCGGCATTTTAATGCTGGGCATGGAAATGATGAGCGATTCCGTAATGCCGCTGCGCGAATACCAGGGCTTTATTGATTTTATCGGCCGCTTTTCCGATAACCCGATTCTCGGCGTGGGCGTAGGCCTTGTAATGACCATGGTTATTCAGTCCAGCAGCGCAACAATCGGCGTTTTAATTGCCATTGCCAATCAGGGGCTTATTCCGCTGGAAGGCGCAATTCCCGTGCTTCTGGGCGATAATATCGGCACCTGCATTACGGCGGTGCTTGCTTCGCTGCGTGCCAATATTACGGCCAAAAGAGTAGCGCTGGCACATGTAATGTTTAACTTTATCGGCAGCATTATTTTCATAACCTTTATGGGGCTGTTTATAAAACTGGTGCTGGCAATTTCCCCGGCGGACGATATTGCACGCCAGATTGCCAACGCGCATACGGCGTTTAACGTGGTAAATACGCTGCTGTTTATGCCGTTTACCGGTTTATACATTAAATTTATAGAAAAATGCCTGCCGGGCAAAGGCGAAATTATTTCGCGCAAACCTGCATATCTTGATGAGAAAATGCTGGTAACTCCTTCCATTGCCATGGGGCTTGCCGTTAAGGAAATTGTGCGCATGGGCAATATGGCGCGCCATAATGTTGAAGTTGGCATGCAGGCACTGGAAGACAAGGACGAAAATAAAATTAAATACGTGCTGGAGCATGAGCCTGTAATTGATGCGCTTGAAGAAGACATAACCCGTTACCTTACCAAAATGAGCGAAAAGGAAATGGGCGCCGAGCTTTCGGCAATGCATACAAGGCTGCTGCACGCCTGCACGGATATTGAACGTATCGGCGACCACGGAGAAGCGCTTGCCAAAGATGCACGCCGCATGTTTGAAGACGATGTTAAATTCAGCGAAGAAGCCAAAACCGAACTGCGCGCTTTGGGCGAGCTGGTTATGCAGGCCAGCGGCAAAGCCATGGAAGCGCTTGCCAATAACGATAAGGTGCTGGCGCAGGAAGCGTGGGATATTTGCCGTCAGGTTAAAAAAGCACAGAAAGAAATCCGCAAAAACCATATTGTACGCCTTAACGAAAAACGCTGCGACCCTGTTGCCGGGTTTATGATGATGGAAATTTTAATAAACCTGAAGCGCGTTTCTGACCATTCCAAAAATATAAGCCAGATTGTTTTGGGAATTTTTTAAAATTAATTAAAAAACTGTTGACAAACAGATTTTACTGCTGTATAATTAATTTCGTTGTTGAGAGATGCGGAAATAGCTCAGTGGTAGAGCACCTCCTTGCCAAGGAGGGGGTCGCGAGTTCGAATCTCGTTTTCCGCTCCATGAATTGTCAGCCCGGCAGTTTACTGCCGGGTTTTTTGAATTTATTCAGAAAAGAATAATGATATATTGTAGGAATAGCAGTAAAATTCTTGTCAAGTACCGCTGGTTGTGATATTATATTATGAGCAATGTGTGTAAACAGCTGCATTTTTAACAATAAAAACGATGTAAAAAACATGCTGTAATAATCAGCACATATAATTAAGGGAGGATTTATTAATGAACGTAACAGTAGAAAGAGTCGGCAACGACGCAACTCTTAAAATCACTTTGCCCGCAGAGGAAGTAAACAAAGGCTTTAAAAAAGCCGTTGCAAAAATTGCAGGCCAGGTAAATATCCCCGGCTTCCGTAAAGGCAAAGCCCCCCGCAATATTATCGAAATGCACTATGGCAAAGAAGCAGTAAAACAAGAAGCATTTGAACTGGTTGCTAACCAGTGCTATACCGAAGCTCTGGAACAGGAAAAACTGATTCCGGTATCCGACCCGAAGGTTGAAGATTCCGTATTTGAAGAAAACAAAGATATGGAACTTACCATTAAAGTAACCCTCAAACCGGAAGTTAAACTTGGTGATTACAAAGAACTGCATGTAGAAAAAGAAGCAGTTGAAGTTACCGACGAAGCAGTTGAAGAACAGGTACAGGGCCTGCGCAGCCGCCATGCAAAAATGGTAGAAGCTGAAGAAGGCGCTGTAATTGAAAAAGGCGACTTTGCCATTATCGACTTTGCAGGCACCGTTGACGGCGAACCGTTCAGCGGCGGCGAAGGCAAAGGCTATCCTCTGGAAGTTGGCTCCAACTCCTTTATCCCCGGCTTTGAAGACCAGCTTGTAGGCCTCAAAAAAGGCGATTCCACCGATGTGGACGTAACCTTCCCGGAAGAATACTTTGTTAAAGAACTGGCTGGCAAACAGGCAATCTTTAAAGTAAACGTACAGGACGTAAAACGCAAAGAACTGCCGGAACTTACCGATGAATATGTAGCAGCAAACAGCGATTGCAAAACCGTTGAAGAACTGCGCGCAAGCTACAAAGAACGCATGCAGAAAGCAGCTGAAAACAATGCCCAGATTGCTTATGAAAAAGCACTGATTGACCTTGCAGTTGCCAATGCGGAATTTGAAGTTCCCGAAATTATGATTGAAGACCGCGTAACCCAGATGATTGACGAAATGCGCATGAGCCTTGAAGCACGCAAACTCACTCTGGAACAGTACATGCAGTACAGCGGCATCGACATGAAACAGCTTCGTGAACGCCAGCATGACGCTGCTGTTGAAAACGTTAAAACCGACCTTGTTCTTGACGCTATTGCCAAAGCTGAAAACATCCAGGTATCCATGGAAGATGTTGACAGCGAACTTTCCGCTATCGCTTCCCAGCATGGCGCAACTCTTGAAGACGTTAAGAAAATCATTAAATCCAATGGCACTATGGGTCTGCTTCTCGCAAACATTCTGCGCCGCAAAGCTGCCCATGTAATCATTGACAGCGCGAAATAATTCAAGCGCGGTTAAACCACAGTAAAGGGGTGTGACAATAATGAATTATGTGCCAATAGTTGTAGAACAGTCAAACCGCGGAGAACGCTCTTACGATATATATTCCCGCCTTTTAAAGGACAGGATAGTTTTTGTTACCGGCGAAATAGATGATACTATGGCCAATCTCGTTATCGCCCAGCTGCTCTTTTTAGAGTCGGAAGACCCCGATAAGGATATCCATCTCTACATTAACAGCCCGGGCGGCAGCGTAAGCGCCGGCCTGGCAATTTATGATACAATGCAGTATATAAAGCCTGATGTTTCCACAATCTGCATGGGCATGGCCGCCAGCATGGCATCCGTGCTTCTGGCTGCCGGTGCTCCGGGCAAACGTTTTGCCCTGCCGTACTCCAGAGTTATGATTCATCAGCCGCTGGGCGGCGTTCAGGGGCAGGCTTCCGAGATTGAAATCACCGCGCGTGAAATTCTGCGCCTCCGTGATGAAATGAACGGTATTTTAGCCAGCCATACCGGACAAACCAAAGAAAAGATTGCGCAGGATACTGACCGCGATAACTACATGTCCAGCCAGCAGGCCAAAGAATACGGCCTGATTGACGAAGTGGTATCGCGTAAACCTGCTAATGAAAAATAAAGGCTTTAAGGAGATACTCAAAATGAAATTCGGTGGGGACAATCACCACGATGCCCCGGTTTGCTCTTTTTGCGGCAAGCGCGAAGCGCAGGTCAGCAAAATGTTCAGCAAAGTGCTTGGCGAAGGTGATTTGTTTATTTGCGATGAGTGTATAAAACTCTGCAATGAAATGCTTGAAGAAGAAATGCGGGCAAGGGCTGTAAACCATACTGAAATTGCCGAACTGCCCAAACCCAAAGAAATAAAAGCAATTTTGGATGAATATGTAATCGGACAGGAAGAAGCTAAAAAAACCCTTGCCGTAGCCGTTTACAACCATTATAAACGCATTGACTACGAACTTAACCATGTTACCGGCGACAAGGATGTTGAACTGCAAAAATCCAACATTTTAATGCTTGGGCCTACCGGCAGCGGCAAAACACTGCTGGCGCAGACTCTGGCAAAAATATTGCAGGTTCCTTTCGCCATTGCCGATGCCACCGCTTTAACGGAGGCCGGTTATGTAGGCGAGGACGTGGAGAACATTCTGCTGCGTTTAATCCAAAATGCAGATTACGATATTGAACGCGCACAGCGCGGCATTATCTACATTGATGAAATCGATAAAATTTCGCGCAAGTCTGAAAATCCTTCCATTACGAGGGATGTTTCCGGCGAAGGCGTACAGCAGGCTCTGCTGAAAATTCTGGAAGGCACTGTTGCCAACGTTCCGCCTCAGGGCGGTCGCAAACATCCGCACCAGGAATTTTTGCAGATTGATACCACAAATATTCTGTTTATCTGCGGCGGCGCGTTTGACGGGCTGGAAAGCATCATCAGCGCACGCACGGGCAAAAAGAATATGGGCTTTGGCGCCGATATTAAAACCAAAGACGAAATCAGCCTGACGGATACCTTTAAAAAGGTATTGCCGGAAGATTTGATGAAATTCGGTTTGATACCGGAATTTGCCGGACGCCTGCCGGTTGTTGTAACGCTTGAAGCACTGGACAAAGCTGCGCTGATTAAAATTTTGCAGGAGCCTAAAAACGCACTGGTAAAACAGTATCAGCACTTTTTGGCTATGGACAATGTAGAGCTTGAATTTGAGCCGGATGCACTGGACGCCATTGCCGAAGAAGCACTGAAACGCAGTGCCGGTGCGCGTGGACTGCGCGCCATTATTGAAGCGGTAATGCGCAATGTAATGTACGATGTGCCTTCGCGCAGTGATGTTGTAAAATGTATTGTAACGGCCGATTCCATCCGCAATCATGCAGAACCTAAAATGATTGTGGCGGCAGGCTGAAAGGAAAATAATGGGGGAAGGGGATTTTAACCTTCCCTCTTTTTGGTTTTATGGGCCTTTTGTGATACAATTATAAGAGATTTGAATTTTAATATAAAATAGGGGGATGCTAATATAAATGGAAGCATCAGGAAAATTAATGCCCCTGCTGGCGTTAAGAGGAATTATCGTATTCCCGGGAATGACGGTAAACCTTGATGTAGGCAGGGATAAATCAATAAATGCGGTTAATGCTGCCATGCAGCTTGATAAAAAAATACTGCTGGTAACTCAGCGCGATGCCGAAACCGCAGACCCGAAACGCGAAGAACTGTATAATTATGGCGTTGTTGCCGAAATTAAGCAGCTTTTAAAACTGCCGAGCGGTGCAATCCGTATTTTAATTCAGGGGCTTGAAAGGGCAGAACTTACTTCGTTAATTGACGCGCCTTTTAAAGATACTTACCTTGAAGGCTTTGCCATGCCGGTAGCCAGCGTTGAGCCGGAAGAAAATTCCGAAACCGAAGCTATGCGCCGCGTGCTGCTACAAAGTTTTGAAAAATGGCTTGTTACCGGCAAAAAAGTAACCACCGAAGTTATGCTTAACTTTAAAAACATAACTACTGCCGGTGAAATTGCCGATATCATTGCCGGTTATTTAACAATCAGCATTGACGAAAAAGAAGAACTGCTGGAACTTGCCGATGTAAAAGAGCGTATGCACAAGCTGCATACTTTTTTGTGCAAAGAACTTGAAATTGCCGAGCTCGAAAAAAACATTGCGCAGGAAGTACGCAAACAAATAGAAAAAAACCAGCGTGAATATTATCTGCGCGAGCAAATTAAGGTTATTAACAAAGAACTTGGCGAAGGAGACGAACGCCAGGCCGAAGTTGACGAATATAAAAAGCAGATGGAAGGCCGCGACCTGCCGTCCGAAGTAGCAGATAAAATTAACAAAGAGCTTGACCGCTTGTATAAAATGCCGCCGATGATGGCAGAAAGCGGCGTTATTCGCAATTATGTGGAAACGCTTCTTGCTTTGCCGTGGGGTATTTACGGCAAGGATAACTTTGATTTAAAACACGCTGAAAAAGTGCTTAACAAAGACCACTACGGCCTTGAAAAAGTTAAAGAGCGTATTTTGGAATACCTTGCGGTGCGTGCTCTTACCAAAAGCGGCAAAGGGCCTATTCTGTGCCTTGTCGGGCCGCCGGGCGTGGGCAAAACTTCGCTGGCGCAGTCTGTTGCCCGCGCTATCGACCGCAAATTTACACGCATGTCGCTTGGCGGCGTGCATGACGAAGCCGAAATCCGCGGCCACCGCCGCACCTATATCGGCGCAATGCCGGGCCGCATTATTCACGGCATGCAAACCTGCGGCGTTATGAACCCGGTTTTCCTGCTGGACGAAGTGGACAAAATGTCGTCCGATTTCCGCGGCGACCCTGCTTCCGCACTGCTTGAAGTTTTAGACCCGGAACAGAATAACACCTTCAGCGACCATTATGTTGAAATACCTTTCGACCTGTCGCAGGTATTCTGGATTGTAACGGCCAACACCGTGGAAACAATTCCGCCCGCACTGCTCGACCGTATGGAAGTGGTGCAGCTTTCCAGCTATACCGAAGATGAAAAGGTAAAAATTGCCGAACTGCATCTTTTGCCGAAAGAACGCCAGAATAACGGCTTAACTGCCAAAACGCTTTCCATAACGGAAGATGCGCTGCGCATGATTATACGCGGTTATACGCGCGAAGCAGGCGTGCGCAATCTGGAACGCAAAATTGCGGCAGTCTGCCGTAAAACTGCTCTGCGCATTGTTAACGGCGAAGCCAAAAGCGCAAAAGTAACAGCTAAAAATTTACATAAATATCTCGGCAAGGTAATTTATCTGGAAGACGATGTAAGCCTCGAAGCAGCAGCCGGCATCTGCACCGGCCTTGCCTGGACCCGCGTCGGCGGCGAACTGCTTAAGGTAGAAGTTGTGGCCTGCAAAGGCAAAGGGCATCTTGCGTTAACGGGCCAGCTTGGCGACGTTATGAAGGAATCTGCCCAGGCGGGTTATACCTACATCCGTTCGCGCGCAGATGAACTTGGCCTTGACAAAGATTTTTACGAAACTACCGATATTCATATTCACCTTCCGGAAGGCGCAATACCTAAAGACGGGCCTTCGGCCGGCATTACCATGGCAACGGCAATGATATCGGCGTTAACGGGCCGCAAAGTTAAAAAGAACCTTGCCATGACTGGCGAAATAACGCTTTCCGGCAGAGTGCTTCCGGTTGGCGGTATTAAGGAAAAATTCCTGGCTGCCCACCGCTATGGCGTAAAAACCATAATTATGCCGGCTAAAAACGAGCAGGATTTGGAAGAACTGCCCGCAAACGTACGTGCAAAAATGCACTTTATTCCCGTAAAACATATGGACGAGGTGTTAAAAATAGCATTGGAGGATTAAACGCGATGAACAAAGGAGTTTGGGACATAGTCCGTGCGCAGTTTGTCACGTCTGCCGTTAAGGCAGAACAGTACCCTTCGCCGCAAATGATTGAAGCCGCCTTTATCGGGCGCTCCAATGTCGGCAAATCTTCTCTTATTAACTCGCTCTGCCGCCGCAACGGGCTGGCACGCGTAAGCGCCACCCCCGGCAAAACGCAAACAATTAACTACTATTTGCTGAATGCCAAACGCAATGTAGAAGGCGGCGCCGATACAGCACAGTTTTACCTTGTCGATTTGCCCGGTTACGGCTTTGCCAAAACAGGCAAATCCAATAAAGATTTATGGTCCGGCTTTATCAGCAAATATCTTTCAGGTTCGGACAACCTGGCATTAGTATGCCAGCTGATTGATATCCGCCATAAGCCGATGGAAAGCGACATAGAGTGTTACCACTGGCTGCTGGGCTGCGGCCTTAACGTGCAGATTATTCTCACTAAAGCCGATAAGCTTTCCAAAAATGCAGCCATGGCCCAGAAAGCCCTTTTTAAACGCGAACTTGGGCTTGACGACAGCCGCATTATAACTTATTCGGTTACGCAGAACACTATGCGCAGTGAACTTATTAACCGTATTATGACGGCACTGGAAAACCACAGATGATTTTGTAAGCGCACAGATTGTAGGGAGTGGTTTGTATGGGGATTTTTGACATAATGCTGCATGTAAGGCGCCTGATGATGTTCGGGCTGGCAGTGCTTATAGGCTTTCTTTTTCAATACATGGCAATACCTATACCGTTTTTGCTCGGCGGCATAGTATCCTCCATGTTCTGGAAAGTTATAGGCGCACAGGTGTACTGGCCGCGCCAGTGGCGCGAACTGGGCCTTTGCGTAGCCGGTTACGGCATTGGGCGCAACTTTACGGCAGAAACCATGCACGAACTTTCCATGCAGTCGCTTGGTGTGCTTGAAGCAACCAGCGCCGCCGTAGGCGCTTCGGTTATCATAGCGTGGTGGACATCACGCCACAGCTATGCCAATCTGCAAAGCTGCGTAATGGGCTGTATGCCCGGCGGGCTTACGCAAATGATGCTCATGAGCGAAACCGACAAGCGCGTAGATTTCAGCGTGGTAATGGTAATGCAAACCCTGCGCCTCATGAGCGCCATTATTATCGTACCGTTTCTGGTTGTGCACGGCCTTGGGGCAGAAATAAAAGACACCGCACTGCCGGCAGCACAAACAGGCGGCTACACCTGGCTGTGGATGGTGCCTATTGCAGCAATTGGCGCTGTTGTTCTGCAAAAGCTGCATATACCAACGCCGCGCCTGTTGGGGCCAACGCTTGCCGCGTCTGCCTGCTCATATTTCTTCGGCACCTTTCAGCCCGTGCCCGACCCTCTCATGACGGTTGCGCAAATAAGCATCGGCCTGTACATGGGCATGCTGCTTGACCCTGCGCGCATAAAAGAAACTGCCCGCCTTATGCCGTTTATAATAACAGGCATTTTAATAATTATTGCTGTCAGCGTTGCCATGGCCTACTATCTTTCCGGCATTTACGGCTTTTCGCTTATAACCGCCTTTTTGGCAATGGCCCCCGGCGGCATTGCCGAAATGTGCCTTGCAGGCATGAGCATGGGCGAAAACGTTTCGATAATTTTAACCTATCAGCTGGTTAGAATGCTTATTTTAAATATCACCGTGCCAATGGGGCTGACGTGGTACTTTAAAGATAAATAATATTAAATAGGATATTATAACGCAAAAATAAAAATGGTAAATTTTTACCAAAAGGCTTGACAACACTATTAGTAATAGTTATAATTAGGGCAACAAATCAATATTTCGTACAGGTACAGTAATTGTTTAAATGTTTATCGGTGCAAATCCGATGCGATCCCGTCGCCGTAACGGCAATAAAAGCCGGAGCCGGTCAGCCAGCCTGTATAAGCATCACTGCTTGACCTGCGGGAGACAGGAAGGAGATGTTTACTAACCAACCGGCTTTGTTTATGTGAGAGTGGCAGGGCCTCTTGATTGTAATTATCTGAACCCGTCTTTTCGTTTTGGAAAGACGGGTTTTTATCTTGCCTGCGCAGGTTGGAATATTGATTTTTAAAATTCATTTAACATTCTCAGATACTCATTCTCTACTCCTCTTGCAGTGCCCGTTGGGGTGCAGGTGCTGCTTTGGCCGCCGTGTTTTTACGGCGGCTGTTTTATTTTGCCGCAAAAAGTTGAGCAAAATCTCTTTTGCTGTTATACTTAAAACAGAAAAAATATTTTCAGGAGGTTTTAAAATGAAAGTAATTTCTACCGAAAAAGCTCCGGCCGCTATTGGCCCATACTCTCAGGCAATTGAAATTGGCGGCATGCTTTTTGCTTCCGGGCAGATTCCTGTTGACCCTGCTACCGGCGAAGTGCCGGAAGGCATTACCGCACAGGCAGAACAAAGCTGCAAAAATGTAGGCGCAATTTTGGCAGAAGCAGGCCTTGGCTACGAAAACGTAGTAAAAACCACCTGCTTTTTGGCAGATATGGCAGACTTTGCCGCCTTTAACGAAGTTTATGCAAAATACTTTACCGGCAAACCTGCACGCAGCTGCGTTGCCGTTAAAGGCATACCCAAAAGCGTACTTTGCGAAATTGAAGTAATTGCCGCAAAATAACAAACTAACAAAAAAGGTTGTACCGGCTGGCAAAAACCATACAGTACAACCTTTTTTATTTTTATCTCGTAGTATATAACGGCATGAAAAAAACCGTATAACACGGTTACACGGCTTCCTTCTGACTTAAAATCACATAGGGGAGACCGATGCGACCAAACATCAATACTCCGTGCTTTTATTATACAATTTTAAAGTTTTATTTGCAAGTGCCTGTGCAGTGCTGAACGCCGTACAGGCTTTTTATTTTGTTTAATAAAGGGTTTAAAAATTATGATGCGTTTCGCTGCAGGGGTTAATATGCACCATGCAGTGCTTAACTTGCGGAAACTGTTTTTCTATCTGCTCGTGAATGTTTTCGGCAATGGCGTGTGCTTCAACAAGGGTTAAGTGGTCGTCTGCGCTTATTTCCACATCCACATATACGCGCGAGCCAAAAATGCGCGTTTGCAGTTTGTCTACGTGGTCTACGCCTTTTTGTGCGGCAATAAGCTCCTGCATTTTTTCAACTGTTTCTTCGTCGCAGCTGCGGTCTACCATACGGTCGATGGCGTCGGTAAAAACATCGTATGCGCCTTTAATAATCATCAGGCAAATGGCAATGGCGGCCAGCGGGTCAAAAATAGGGTAGCCAAGCATGGCTCCGCTGATACCGATAAGGCTGCCGACGGAGGTTAAGGCGTCGTTGCGGTGGTGCAGGGCGTCTGCCAAAAGCGCGCCGCTGTTTATTTTTTTTGCTACGCTGCGGGTGTACCAGTACATGGCTTCCTTGCTTATAATGGCAAGGGCTGCAACGGCAAGCGTTATGCCGTCCGGCGCGGCCAGTTCGCCTTCGGCGGAAAAGTGCAGTATTTTTTGTATTCCGGCAAAGCCGATGCCCGCACCTGCCAGGGCTAGAAGCGCCGACATGATGATGGAGGCAACACATTCCATGCGTTCGTGCCCGTACTGATGTTCCATATCGGAGGCTTTGTGCGATATTTTTATACCAGCCATAACAATAAGGTTGCTGAAAATATCAGACGCCGAATCGACTGCATCCGAAACAAGGGCGGCCGAATGGCCCAAAATGCCTGCGGCAAATTTGGAGGCTGCCAGAAACACGTTAAGGGCAATGCCTTTTTTTACCGTGCTGAGGGCAAGTGACTGATTTGAGTTTTGGTCTTGCTGCATTTAAATTTCTCCTTAAAACAAAATACATCTGCGGAACTACTCCTGTCCCGCAGATGTAGGATAATCTGCTGCCGTAAGGCCCGGCCGGTTTTACGGCCTGATCAGCTTGTACTGTAGTTGCAGTGCAAAAAGATTAACTAAATTGTAATAAGGCTTTGTTTTTTTGTCAAGTATGTTTTGTAAAAGTTTATTTACAAAAAAAGTTTACTAAAACTTATTGACAAAACTTGTTAGCAGTAGTAAACTACAATTTGCAAAGAAAGTTAGAGCAAACTAACTTAAAAAGCAATATAAGGTTAGCTCCGGCTATACAGAAGAAGGGGATGGTTCCAATTATGCCGTTGACTTTTGCCGCAACCGGCGAGGTAAACACCATTAAAGCCGTACGCGGAAGAAATGAAACAGTACGTTTTTTGGAAAGCATGGGGTTTGTAGAAGGGGCAGCTATTACCGTCGTATCCAAACTTGCCGGAAATTTAATCGTCAATGTTAAAGACGCGCGTGTTGCTTTAAACGAAGATCTTGCTTCAAAAATAATGATTTAACGGAGGTATGCCATGAAAACGCTTAAAAATGTTGAGTGCGGCCAGACTGTTAAAGTAAGCCGGCTTGGGGGAGAAGGCGCTGTAAGACGCCGTATTATGGATATGGGCATTACCAAGGGCACAGAAATTTATGTGCGTAAGGTTGCGCCGCTGGGTGACCCTATTGAAGTAACTGTAAGGGGCTACGAGCTTTCGCTGCGCAAAGGCGAAGCTGAAAACATTGTGGTTGAATGATTTGAGGAGGGATTGAAGTGGCTGTAAAAATTGCATTGGTTGGCAACCCTAACTGCGGCAAAACAACCATGTTTAATAATTTAACCGGCGCAAACCAGTATGTTGGCAACTGGCCGGGCGTTACTGTTGAGAAAAAAGAAGGCAGGTTAAAAGGTTACAGCGATGTAATTGTTACCGACCTGCCGGGGATTTATTCGCTTTCTCCGTATACTTTGGAGGAAGTTGTTTCCCGTAATTATATTATTAATGAACATCCTGATGTTATTTTAAACCTGGTGGACGGTTCAAACATTGAACGCAACCTGTATTTAACAACCCAGCTGCTTGAAATGGGCGTGCCTGTCGTTATTGCGCTGAATATGATTGATATTGTCCGTAAAAACGGCGATAAAATTGATACTGCTGCACTTGGCAGAAAACTTGGCTGCCCGGTTGTTGAAACTTCCGCTTTAAGCGGGCTGGGGCTGAAAGAAGCTGCCGCCAAAGCCGTTGAAATGGCTAAAGCCAAAAATGTTGAGTGTAAACCCTTGCATTTTAACGCTGATGTTGAAAAAGCGCTGGAAGAAATTAAATACATTATGGGCAGCTCCCTGCCGGAAACCGGTGCAAGATGGACGCTTGTTAAATTGTTTGAGCGCGACCGCGAAGTATGGGCTAAATATAATCTGCCGGATGTTATTCAAAAGCAGCTTGAAAAAATTATTGCCGGCGTTGAAGAAAAGCTTGATGATGACTGCGAAAGCATCATTACCAACGCCCGCTATGATTACATTACCAGCTTAATGGCCGATTGCGTTAAAAAAGTTAAAGTAGGCATGACTACTTCTGATAAGATTGACCAGATTGTTACGAACCGCATTTTGGCTCTGCCTATTTTTGCAGCCGTAATGTTCTTTGTTTATTACATTGCCGTTACTACAATCGGCACGGATGTTACCGACTGGACCAATGATGTGCTGTTCGGCGAAATGATTATGCCTTCCGTGCAGGAAGCTATGGAAAATGCCGGTGCTGCCGAATGGCAGGTATCGCTGGTGGTTGACGGCATTATCGGCGGCCTTGGCGCACCGATTGGCTTTGTGCCGCAGATGGCAATTATGTTCTTCCTGCTGGCGCTGCTTGAGGACTGCGGTTATATGGCGCGTATCGCGTTTATTATGGACCGTATTTTCCATAAATTCGGCCTGTCTGGCAAAAGCTTCATTCCGTTCCTTATTTCCTCCGGCTGCGGCGTGCCCGGTATTCTGGCAACCCGCACTATCGAAACTGAAACCGACCGCCGTATGACGATTATGACGACAACCTTCATTCCATGCGGCGCTAAACTGCCGGTTATCGCTTTGATTGCCGGTGCGATTATGGGCGGCGACTGGTACATGGCACCGATTATGTACTTCATTGGTATAATCTCTGTTGTATTTTCCTGCCTGATTTTAAAGAAAACCGAAATGTTTGCAGGCGACCCTGCACCGTTTGTTATGGAACTGCCGCAGTACCATATTCCGGCTGCTAAAAACGTATTGCTGCATACCTGGGAACGCTGCTTTGCCTTCATTAAAAAGGTTGCAACCGTTCTGTTCCTTGTCTGCGTGGTAATGTGGTATCTTTCTACTTACGGCATTGGCGCAGAAGGTTACGGCATGGTAGAACCTGAAGACAGCTTTATCGCTTCCATGGGCGGGGCAATCGCCTGGATTTTTGCACCGCTGGGCTTCGGCGAATGGCAGGCCGTTGCGGCTTCTATCTCCGGCTTCGTTGCTAAGGAAGCAATTGTCAGCACCATCGGCGTATTGATTGGCGTTGGTGAACTTGCCGAAGACGATGCAAGCCTGTGGGCAGCAACCATGGGCATGTTCCAAAACCCGATGGCGGCGTTCAGCTTCCTGGTGTTCAACCTGCTTGACAGCCCGTGCCTGGCAGCAATTACCACCATGAACAAAGAGCTTGGCAGCCGCAAATGGCTGTGGTTTGCAATCATCTTCCAGAACGTATTTGCTTATGCCATGACCTTTATGATTTACCAGTTCGGCCTTGTGCTCATTATGGGCGAAGCCTTTACGGGCATGACTGCTGCCGCCTGCGTGGTTGCGCTCATCATGCTGTACATGATGTTCCGCCCGGCGCCGAAAGCTAAAGAATCACTGCGTTCGGTAAATGCCTAATTAAAACCTTTGTGATATAATAATGTTAAAACGTAAACTGCGCGGGCTTTGTTCCTGCGCAGTTTACGGCGTCTTTTAAAGAAAGGAGCAAACAGCTGTGGCTACATGGATTATCAGTGCTGTTTTACTTGCTGCAATTGTTATGGCGGCGCGTTATTGCTGGAAAAAATTCCGCCGCGGCGAATGTATAGGCTGCCCGGGCGGTGGCTGTTCCGGCTGCGAAAGCGGCGGCTGCTGCCATTGCCACGAACCTGCCGGTAAAACAAAATAACTTTATAAACCTGTTCTGCGCTTGACAGCGCGCCTTGAAATTGATAAGATATTAACTATCAAAATATTGTTAATAACTATGAACGGAAGTAGTAAAAGCACAGGCTTTTGCAGAGAGGGCGCGCACGGCTGCAACGTGCCTAAAGCAATGGCTTTGAAGTAGTCCGGGAGTTGGCAGGCTGAACTGAAAGTAAGTTTGCCCGTAAGCGTGCGTTAAGCGTTTCAAGGTGTCCGGCTTTGGCCGGGAAGATAGGTGGTACCGCGATTTTGTCGTCCTGTTTGTAATAAACAGGACGTTTTTTATTACTTTTGTAAATTTATGACTGGAGGAATAAACATGACAGAAGAACACAACATCCCCAAAGTTTATGACCCCGCTTCTGTTGAAAAGAAATGGTATGAATTTTGGGAAAAGAACAGATATTTCCATGCAGAGCCGGAACCGGGCAAAAAGCCGTTCAGCATTGTAATTCCGCCTCCGAATATTACCGGTAAGCTGCACATGGGCCATGCGCTTGACAACACTTTGCAGGATATTTTAATCCGCTGGCACCGCATGATGGGCGACAACACTTTGTGGATGCCCGGTTATGACCATGCCGGCCTTGCTACCCAGATTAAGGTAGAAGAAGTGCTGAAAAAAGAAGAAGGCAAAACCCGCTTTGACCTTGGCCGCGAAGAATTTGTAAAACGTGTTTGGGCCTGGAAGGAAGAATACGGCGACCGTATTATTAACCAGTTAAAATGCCTGGGCATTTCGTGCGACTGGGAACGCAAGCGCTTTACCATGGACGAAGGGTGCAGCCGCGCCGTACGCGAAACTTTTGTAAGCCTGTTTGAAAAAGGGCTTATTTATAAAGGTACCCGCATTACCAACTGGTGCGTTAACTGCCATACCGCTTTAAGCGATATTGAAGTTGAACACGAAGATACTCCGGGCCATTTGTGGTATGTACGCTACCCGGTTGTTGGCGAAGAAGATACCTATTTAACTATTGCCACCACCCGTCCGGAAACAATTCCCGGCGATACCGCGGTTGCAGTTAACCCGGAAGATGAACGCTATGCAAAACTTATCGGCAAAACTTTGCGCCTGCCTATTTTGAACCGCGAAATTCCGGTAATTGCCGACAGCTATGTTGATACCAAATTCGGTACCGGCGCTGTAAAAATTACTCCTTCGCATGACCCCAACGACTATGAAATGGGCCTGCGCCATAACCTGCCGGAGATTGTTGTTATCGGCAAAGACGGCGTTATGACGGAAGAAGCAGGGCCGTTTGCCGGTTTGGAACGCTACGAATGCCGCAAACAGATTGTTGCACGTTTAAAAGAAGAAGGCTACCTTGTTAAAATAGAAGAACACAGCCACGCAGTTGGCCATTGCCAGCGCTGCCATAATATTGTAGAGCCGCTTGTTTCCACGCAGTGGTTTGTAAAAATGCAGCCGCTTGTAAAAGCTGCTGTGGACTGCGTTACCGACGGCCGCACCCAGTTTGTGCCGGAACGCTTTACCAAAAACTATACCGGCTGGATGGAAAATATTCACGACTGGTGCATCAGCCGCCAGATTTGGTGGGGCCACCGCATTCCTGTTTGGTACTGTGATGACTGCGGCGAAATGAGCGCCAGCCGCACCGACCTTGAAAAATGCCCAAAATGCGGCAGCACGCATATCCATCAGGACGAGGACGCGCTGGACACCTGGTTCAGTTCCGCCCTGTGGCCGTTCTCTACCATGGGCTGGCCGGACAACACCGAACTGCTTAAACAGTTCTATCCTACCAGCGTGCTTGTAACCGGTTACGATATTATTTTCTTCTGGGTTGCGCGCATGCTGATTATGGGCATGGAATTTATGAAGGAAATTCCGTTTGAAAAAGTATTTATCCACGGCCTTGTGCGCGACAGCCAGGGACGCAAGATGAGCAAATCGCTCGGCAACGGCATCGACCCGTTGGAGGTTATTGAAAAATACGGCGCCGATACCCTGCGCTTTATGCTGATTACCGGCAACACTCCGGGCAACGACATGCGTTTTTACTGGGAACGTGTGGAAGGCACCCGCAACTTTGCCAACAAGATTTGGAACGCATCGCGCTTTGCGCTGATGAATATGGAAGGCTACGACAAGGACGCAGAACTTGCGCCTTATACGCTGGCCGATAAATGGATTCTTTCGCGTTTGCAGGATACCGTTAAAGACGTTACCGGCCTGTTGGAACGCTTTGAGCTTGGCGAGGCAGGACGCGCCATTTACGATTTTATCTGGAGCGAAGTTTGCGACTGGTACATTGAAATTGCCAAACCGCGCCTTTACAACAAAGAAGCTGCGGCTGAACGCGCAACCGCGCAGCATGTACTGGCAACCGTGCTGGTATCTGCCATGAAGCTTTTGCATCCGTACATGCCGTTTATTACCGAGGAAATTTACCAGTGCCTGCCGCACGAAGCGGAAAGCATTATGATTTCCAAATGGCCTGTGGCTGACGAAAGCCTGGTTGACCCCGAAGCAGAACGCGGCATGAACGCCATTATGGACAGCATTAAGGCTATCCGCAATATGCGTGCCGAAGTTAATGCCAACCCGGGCAAAAAAATTCCGGCAATTATGCTTGTAAGCGAAGATTTGCGCGAGGTTGTTGCCCATAACGACAGCTACATTAAACTGCTGGGCGGCATTGATAACCTTGAACTGCGCCCGCTTAACGGCGAAAAACCGGAAAACGCCATGGCAGCCGTTGTAACCGGCATTGAAGTATACCTGCCTTTAGCCGGTTTGATTGATGTTGAAAAAGAAACCCAGCGCCTGAGCAAAGAACTTGCCGCAATGGAAAAAGATTTGCAGCGCGCTGGCGGAAAACTGAACAATGCAGGATTTTTGGCTAAAGCGCCGGAAGACGTTATTGCCAAAGAACGTGCTAAATATGAAGAATTAAGCGGTAAAATTGAGGCCGTGAAAAAACGTATGGCATATTTGGCAGAATTAAAGTAAAATTAAATAAAGGGTTGAAACGGCACGGCAGTTTTGGCCGTGCCGTTTTGCATATATTAATATAACCGGGAGAAAAGCAATGAATTATAATGAAAGTTTGGCTTATTTGGACAGCCTTGGAAAATTTGGCATTAAACTTGGCATGGAGCGCATTGAAGCTCTTTTAAAAGAACTTGACAATCCGCAGGATAAATTTAAAAGCGTGCATGTAACGGGAACCAACGGCAAAGGTTCCGTAAGCAGCATGATTACCAATATTCTTTTGGCAGGTAATTTGAAAACCGGCAAGTTTATTTCGCCGCATCTTGTAAAATATAATGAACGCATCAGCATTAACAATAGCGATATTACGGACGAGGCTTTTGCACTGGTTATAAGCGCCGTTAAGCAGGCGGCAGACAGCATTGTTGCCAAGGGCGTGTGCGAACAGCCCACTCAGTTTGAAGTTTTAACGGCAGCGGCTTTTTTGCATTTTGCTTTGGAAAAAGTTGATTATGCCGTTATAGAAGTAGGGCTTGGCGGCCTGTGGGACAGCACTAACGTAATTACACCAGTGGTAAGCGTTATTACCAATGTAGCATTGGACCACTGCGATAAGCTTGGCACTACTATAGAGCGCATTGCCATGCAGAAGGCAGGCATTATAAAAGAAAAAGTGCCTGTGGTTACTGCGGCTGCGGGCGATGACGCCATTGGGCCTATCCGCGCCGTAAGCATGTTTAAGCAGGCGCCGGTGTATATTTATGGGCGCGCTTTTTGGGGTGAAGAAAAAGAAAGCACGATGGACGGGCAGACCTTTACCCTGCATGCAGGTGATGTTTACAGCAGTGATTACACCATTAAACTGGCCGGTGAACATCAGATTGCCAATGCTTCTGTGGCAATAGTGGCGGCAAAACTTGTTTCCAAGCAGGATGACCGCATTAATGAACTTGCGCTGCATATCGGCGTTGCCAACACCTTCTGGCCCGGAAGGCTGGAGCGCATTGGCGAAAAGCCGGATGTTATTTTAGACGGCGCGCATAACCCCAACGGTGCGGAAGCTCTGCGCAAGGCGCTTGATAAATTTTATCCGAATCAGAAACGCGTTTTTGTTATCGGTATGATGGGCGATAAGGATATGCAGCATGTTCTGCATACTATTGTGCGCCCGATGGATTTGGTTTACACCGTACCGGCGGACGGCGGCGAACGCGCTGCAAAGCCGCAGGAGCTGGCAAATATTATCGGCGCTAACGCCGCGCCGCGCAGTGATGTTTATGAGGCATACCTTGAAGCGGTTAATGAAGCAGGTGAGGACGGCGTTGTTGTTGTATGCGGTTCGCTGTATTTGGTAGGCACGTTTAAAACGAGATTAATGGAAGAAAAGGCAAGGTGCAATTAATGGGTGGCGTTGCCAAATACCACAGTGCAGAAAAATATGTATTTTTGCTGCTGCTTTTTACGGCGGCAGTAATACCGGTAAACCAGGTGTTTACGCTGCTGATGGTGGCGGTAACTTTTTTTGCCGGCCTTGCGGTGGCCGTTAAGTACCGCAAATTAAAGCGTGTGCCTGTGCTACCGCGCGTGCAGCAGGGGCTTTTATACCTGCTTTTGGCAATTACCTGGTATTCGCTGCGCTTTTCGGCAGATAGTGCCGTTTCGGCCTATAATTTTGGCTACGTTGTTGGGCAGTACGTGCTTTTGGTATGTCTTGTGCTGCGTTACGGCGGCGACGGCAAACTTGATTTTGACTGGCAGAAGCCCCGCGAATGGCCGCGCCCTTTGCAGATTTTGGCTGTGCTTTTGCTGGCAGGCTTTGCCAACGGCCTGCTTGGCATTTACCAGCATTTTACCGGCGTTGTGCCTACCGACCCGTGGGTAGACCCTTCGCAGTTTCCGGAACTTAAAACACGCGTTGTCGGCACTTTAATTAACCCCAACATTTTTGCCGGTTATCTGGTGCTGCTTTTAAGCATAGCCGTGCCGTTTATAAAAATAACAACAGGTAAAATACGCGGCTTTTTACTGGTGCTGGCAGCAGTACTTGGCATAAGCCTTGTTTATACTTTTTCGCGCGGCAACTGGGTGGCCTGCGCCTGCGCCATGATTTTTTACTTTTTGTTTTTCTGGCGCAAATGGCTTATTCCGCTGGCAGTTTGTGCGGCAGGCGGCGTATATTTTATGCACGGTGCGGTATGGCACAGGCTGATGTCTATTTTCGGCACGCAGGATACCTCCGTGGCGCTGCGCTTTGCTTACCTTAAAAGCACGCTTTTTATTATAGAAGAACACCCTTATGGCGTAGGCTGGTACGGGTTTCAGTATATTTACCCGGAATACGATTTTTATTTAAATAACCCCAATGTAATTATGTACCACTGCCATAACCTGATGCTTAATATTCTGGCAGAACTCGGCTGGCACGGGCTGATTGTTTTTGTGCTGGTGCTTGCAGTCTTTGCCTGGCATGCCTTTAAGCTGGCAGTAAAAGGCGTGCGCCCGTGGCTGCGCGCCGTAGGGCAGGGGTATCTGGCGGCATTGGTTGGTATTTTGGCAGGCGGCCTTACCGACCATGTATACTTTAATATGGATATGGGACTTTTGTTCTGGTGCGTGTCGATGGTAATGATGCAGTGCAGCCTTTTAAACAGGCTGAGCCGCAGCGGGCGGCAGAAAATTGCTTTACATACCGGGACAGACACGCTACAATAAAATCAGAAAATTTTTAATTTTTATGGAGGGAAAAATGAATTTAAAGGATGTACAGAGGGTTTTAAAAGCAAAAATCCTTGTGGGAGAAGAATTAATGGAGCGCCCCGTTGAAACCTGCTGCGGCAGTGACCTTATGAGTGATGTGCTGGCTTTTACCAAATGCAATACCCTTTTGTGTACAGGCCTTACAAATATGCAGGTTATCCGTACGGCGGGCATTACCGATTTGTGCGGCATTATTATAGTACGCGGCAAGCTGCCCGGGCCTGATTTTCTGGACTTTGCGCGTGAAGCGCAGATGCCGGTGCTTTCAACAAACTGCACTCTGTTTGAAGCCTGCGGGCTGTTATATGTGGCCGGGCTGCGCGGATGTTCGCAGGAAAAAGGGGGCTGCGGGTTATGACGGAGGCTAAATCTGTAAAAATAAGCTATGATGTGGCAGGCGGCGATTTTGACCGTGCCGGGGAAGCCTCGAGCGGCATTAAGCGCATGCTGCAAAAAATAGGCATACCGGCAGATATTGTGCGCCGCATAGCCATCGGCACTTATGAGGCGGAAATGAACGTGCTTATTCACGCCGGCGGCGGCAAGGTTGCTGCGGAAATTTTTCAGGACCATACAGTAATAAATATTACCGACCACGGCCCAGGCATACCGGATATTAAGCTTGCCATGCAGGAGGGCTGGTCGACAGCACCGGATTATATCCGCCAGATGGGTTTTGGCGCCGGCATGGGCCTGCCCAACATGATGAAATGCAGTGATAAATTTGACATACAATCGAAAATAGGAGAAGGAACATCCATCACAATGGAGTTTAAGCATATCAGCGAAGACTTGTAAAAGAGGTGAGCCAATTGGCAGAAGGCTATATTCATTCCGTCCGTTTTGTGCCTTCTAAATGCAAAGGCTGCGTAACCTGCGTTAAGGCGTGCCCTACCGATGCTATCAGGGTGCGCAACGGCAAGGCTGAACTTATAGCGGCGCGCTGCATAGACTGCGGCGAATGTATGCGCTGCTGTGCGTATCACGCGGTAGAAGCATATTCGGACAAACTGGAAGAAATACAAAAATACCAATATAATATCGTTTTGCCTCCTCCTTCGCTGTACGCGCAGTTTCCGGCCGATATTTCGGAGGAAACAATACGTGGGGGCTTAAGCAACCTTGGCTTTGATGAAATTTTTGACGTGGCTGTGGCTTCGGAATATATTTCCCTGGAAATTGCAGACTACATTAAAAACTACAATGGCGGGCGCAAGCCTTTAATTTCCTGTACCTGCCCGGCGGTGCTGCGCCTTATTCAGGTTAAGTTCCCGGAACTTATCAAACAGGTGGTGCCAGTGCTGCCGCCTGTGGAGGCTGCCGCAATTTATGTAAAAAAAGAGGCCATGGAACGGCTGGGACTTGAAGAATCGCAGATTGGCGTATGGTTTCTGGCTCCCTGCCCGTCGAAAGACGCCAATATCCGCCAGTCGGTAGACGTAGTGCATACGCAGCTCAGCGGCAGCATTGCCATTTCGGAAATTTACGGCAGGCTGATGCGTTCTATCGGCAGCGTTAAAGAAAGCAAAAAAATAACCGCGGCTTCTTCCTACGGCATGGGCTGGGGCTGTTACGGCGGTGAACTTGCGGCCGTAGGCGTGGAAAAAGGGCTGGCGGTGCATGGCATAGAAAACGTGTATGACGTGCTGGAGCAGATTTCCATGAATAAAATGCCGGACGTTGATTATGTAGAATGCAGCGCGTGCAGCGGCGGCTGTATCGGCGGCCCGCTGACGGCTGAAAATAAATTTGTGGCGGAAAAGAACCTTAAGCTGCGCCTTGCGCGGATGCGTGAACACGAACCGGCAGACAGGGTGGAGGCAATGAAGCAGAGCATGGTCTGCGAGGGCTTCCCAAAATCCGGCGCTTATGTAAAAAAACTGGTGCCGCGCCCGATGATGCAGCTGGACGACGATATTTTGGAAGCCATGAAGAAGTTTGAACAAATGGAAGAAGTGCTCAATTCCCTTCCGGGGTTGGACTGCGGCGCCTGCGGCGCGCCAAACTGCCAGTGCCTTGCGGAAGATATTGTTCAGGGTAAGGCAACGGAAATAGACTGCATTTTTAAACTGCGTGCCAGCGTTAAAAAACTTGCGCACGGCATGCTGGAGCTTGCACGGCAGATACCTATTGACAATAACGATTTTAACGATAACGGAGAAGAAAACAATGCAGATAAAGGAAGTAATTAACAGCTTGAATTTGCAGCTTTTAACGCATACCGGCGACATGCAGGCCGAGGTTACGGGCGGCTATGCTTCTGACCTTTTAAGCAATGTTATGGGGCAGGCTGAACCCGGCATGGTATGGGTAACAATGCAGGGGCATCAGAACGTGGCTGCAGTGGCCTCTTTAATAGGCCTTGCGGCTGTGGTTGTGGCAGGCGGCGCCCCGGTAGAAGAAGAAACCCTTAAAAAAGCCGATGCCAACAATATAAACATTGCCGTTACTGATTTGCCTGCTTATGTTGTAGCCGGGCAGCTTTATGCCCTTGGCATTACCAACGGAAAATGAAAACCTTACTGGCTGATTTCCATATCCATACCCTGCTTTCGCCCTGCGCGGAAATAGAAATGACGCCGCACCATATTGTTATGCGGGCGGCTCAGTACGGCGTAGACGCGGTTGCCATTACGGACCATAATGCTTCTGCCAATGCCGCGGCTGCGGTTGAAGCAGCCAAAAACTACGGTGTTAAGGTTTTTCCGGGCATGGAAGTTGAATGCCGCGAAGAAGCGCACATAGTTGTGCTGTTTGATACGCTGGAGCAGCTGGCCGCGTGGCAGAAAATAGTTGATGCCAATATGAGCGGGCTAAAAAACAATGCAGAGCGTTTTGGCGCGCAGTTTATTGTTGATGATGACGATAACTTTATAGCCGAAGAAGAACGTATGCTGCTTGGGCCATTAAAACTGCCCGCTGCGGAAGTTATACAGAAAGTAAACGCCATGGGCGGTATGGCAATAGCTGCGCATGTGGACAGGCCCTCATACAGCCTTTTGATGCAGCTTGGCTTTCTGCCTTCGGATATGGGGCTGGCAGCGGCTGAAATAAGCCCTGCCGGCATTAGGGAATTAAAAGAACAGAAGCTGAAACTGGCGCTCGGCGGCTTAAACTATGTTACCGACAGTGACGCGCACATGATGGACAGCTTTATTAACGGCCCTAAAAATTTAATTACGGTTAAAAGTTTAACGGTGGCTGAGCTGAAACTGGCGCTTGCGGCAGAAGAAGGGCGCAGCTGGCAGCCGGGCTGTTTTTTGGAGAACCGTGATTATTAAAAATTATATAGTGTATACTAATTAAAGTATACATGTTAATTAGTGTTGCATATAAGTCGGTGTTTTGTTATAGTAATATATGTACATTTAAATTTAACAGTAAGGAGAGAATGTACTATGAGCTTTGTGGAGAGAACATGCAGCTGCTGCGGCGGCGAAAATCCGGAAAAGACCCGCATTGACGCAATCCTTGCCAAATATGAAGGCGTTAAGGGCGCACTGATTCCGATTTTACAGGAAGTACAATCCTTGTATAATTATCTGCCTAAAGACGCGCTGGAATATGTTGCCGCACAAACCGGCACACCCATTGCGCAGATTTACGGCGTTGTAACTTTTTATTCGCAGTTCCATCTTAATCCGCGCGGGCGCAATATTATCCGCGTATGCCAGGGTACTGCCTGTCACGTACGCGGCGGCAAAACTATTCTGCAGGCGCTGGAAAAAGAACTTGACATTAAAGCAGGGCATACAACTGACGACCTGCGCTTTACGCTGGAAACGGTTGCCTGCATCGGCGCATGCGGCCTGGCCCCTGTTATGCAGGTTAACGAAGATACCCACGGCAGGCTGACGCCGGATAAATTAAAGGCTATTTTGGCAAAATACCAGTAATTATGAGAGAACTTTCACTGCATATACTTGATTTGGCGCAAAACTCGGTTGAGGCCGGTGCCCGTAATCTGCAAATTGACATTGATGAAAACGAAAACGGATATTTTACTTTTTCCATCAGTGACGACGGGCGCGGCATGACGGAAGAAATGGTTAAAAAAGTGCGCGACCCGTTTGTTACCACACGCCTTACGCGCAAAGTAGGCATGGGCATACCCTTTATGGATATGGTAACAAGCCAGTGCGGCGGTTATTTTGATATTAAATCGCAGCCGGGAGAGGGCACAGTTGTTAAAGCCGCTTTTAAGGCAGATAACATTGACCGTCCGCCTTTGGGCGATATTGCAGGCAGCATTGCCGTTTTGCTGGCAGGCGCGCCTGAGCTTAACCTTGTTTTTAACTATAAAGCGGCAAACGGCGCTTTTTGCTTTGACACGCGGCAAGTGCGTGAGGTTTTGGGGCAAGACACCGATTTTGCGCATCCGGAAATTTACCGCTGGACTGAAGAATATCTGAGGCAGCAGCTTGGCGCGCTGCATGCCGGGCAGGAGGAATAAAATGAAAACTTTGGAGGATTTGAAGGCTTTAAGGGAAAAGCTGAAAAACGATATTAAGGTCCGTCAGAACAGCACTACCAAAATTATTATCGGCATGGGCACCTGCGGCATTGCTGCCGGTGCGCGCGAAGTAATGAAAGCCGTGCTTGACGAACTGGCTGTACGCCATTTGACGGATGTGCAGGTGCAGCAGACCGGCTGCATCGGCATGTGCGAAAAAGAAGTGCTGGTGGATGTTGTGCGGCCCGGAGAACCGCGCATTACCTACGGCAAAGTAAAACCGGCAGATGTTAAAAAAATTATTGCCGAACACGTAGTTAACGGCAGAGTAGTGCAGGAGCTTGTTGTAGGCAAGATAGAACAGGAATAAAATCGGGGAGGGTTTTTTATGCAGCATATAAGAGCACATGTCCTTGTCTGCGGCGGTACCGGCTGTAAATCTGCGGGCAGCAAAGAAGTGCAGCTGGAGTTTGCCAAACAGCTTGAACAAAAAGGGCTGAGCGACGAGGTTATGATTGTAGAAACCGGCTGCCACGGCTTTTGCGAGCATGGCCCGCTGGTAATTATTTACCCGGAAGGTACTTTTTACTGCCGCGTAAAACCGGAAGATGTGGAAGAAATTGTAGAAAGCCATCTGTTTAAAGGGCGCATTGTTGAACGCCTTTTATACCACGAACCGCTTACGCATGAACAGATTCCTTCCTATTCGGAAATTAATTTTTATAAAAAGCAAAAACGCCTGGTGCTTGAACACTGCGGCGCCATTAACCCTGAACAGATAGAAGAATATATTGCGGTAGGCGGCTATGAGGCGCTTGCCAAAGCCGTTACCACCATGACTCCGCAGGAGGTTATTGACGAAGTTAAAAAATCCGGCCTGCGCGGACGCGGCGGCGGCGGGTTCCCAACCGGTATGAAATGGCAATTTGCCGCTAATTCCGTAAACGATAAAAAATATGTTATCTGCAACGCCGACGAGGGCGACCCTGGTGCTTTTATGGACCGCAGCGTACTTGAAGGCGACCCGCATAAGGTGCTTGAAGGCATGGCAATCTGCGGTTATGCCATCGGTGCCGACGAAGGCTATATTTATGTGCGTGCGGAATATCCGCTGGCTATCAAGCGCCTGCGCATAGCTATTGACCAGGCCGAACAAATGGGCCTTTTAGGCAAGAGTATTTTCGGCAGCAAATTCAGTTTTAAAATTCATATAAAAGAAGGCGCCGGTGCCTTTGTATGCGGTGAAGAAACCGCGCTTATGGCATCTATCGAAGGACGCCGCGGCATGCCCCGCCCGCGCCCGCCGTTCCCGGCAGTATCGGGCCTGTGGGGCAAACCCACCAATATTAACAACGTAGAAACTTTCGCAAACGTAGCTTCCATTATTACCAATGGTGCAGACTGGTACTGCGGTTTCGGCACAGAAAAATCCAAAGGCACCAAGGTATTTGCCCTTACCGGTAAAATCAATAACACAGGCCTTGCCGAAGTGCCGATGGGCATTACCATGCGCGAGATTATTTTTGATATCGGCGGCGGCATTACCAATGGCAAAAAATTCAAAGCCGTGCAGATTGGCGGCCCGTCCGGCGGCTGCCTGCCGGAATCCATGATTGACCTTTCCGTTGATTACGATTCGCTGATTTCCGTCGGCGCAATGATGGGCAGCGGTGGCCTTGTAGTTATGGATGAAGACACCTGCATGGTTGACGTTGCCAAATTCTTCCTTAACTTTACCCAGTCCGAATCCTGCGGCAAATGCACTCCCTGCCGCGAAGGCACCAAACGTATGCTGGAAATTTTAACCCGCATTACGGAAGGGCAGGGGCGCGAAGGCGATATTGAACTTTTGGAAGAACTGGCCGGCAATATTAAAGAAACTGCACTCTGCGGCCTTGGGCAGACAGCGCCTAACCCCGTACTCAGTACGCTTAAATATTTCCGCGATGAATACGAAGCGCATATTAAAGAAAAACGCTGCCCGGCAGGAGTATGCGAAAAACTTGCCAACTATCAGATTACGGATAAATGCAAAGGCTGCGGCCTCTGCGCACGCCAGTGCCCGGTTCAGGCAATCAGCGGGCAGCCGCGCAGCCAACACGTTATTGATACCACTAAATGCATTAAATGCGGCGCCTGCATGGCAGCCTGCCCGTTTAAGGCAATAGTTAAGGGATAAGGGGGCAGAACAATGGAAATGGTTACCTTAACAATCAATGGGCAAACTGTACAGGCCCCTAAAAATGCAACGATTTTGGAAGCGGCACGCAGTGCCGGAATTTATATACCAACTCTGTGCTATCATCCGGAGCTTGCGCCGGAGGGCGCCTGCCGCCTGTGCGTGGTGGAAGCAAGCGGGGCAAGAAGCCTTGTTGCATCCTGCGTATATCCGGTAGCGGAAGGCATGGTAGTTAAAACCAACACGCCTAAAGTAAGGGCAGCGCGCAAAATGGTTGTTGAACTGCTCTTGGCGAACCACCCCAAAGACTGCCTGTCCTGCCAGAAAAGCGGGGACTGCGAACTGCAAAAAATTGCCGCAGACCTTGGCCTGCGCAAAATCCGCTTTGAAGGCGGCGCACGCAAAGCCCACACCATTGACGGCAGCAACCCCTGCCTTGTGCGCGACCAGGAAAAATGTATTCTCTGCGGGCGCTGCATACGCGTTTGCCGCGATGTGCAGGGCATGAATGTTTACAGCTTTGCCAACCGCGGGTTTGATACTATCGTTTCAACTGCGTTTGAACAGGACCTCGGCAATGTGGCGTGCAGCTACTGCGGCCAGTGCGCCAGCGTTTGCCCGACCGGCGCCATTGTTGAACGTGACGACACCGAAAAAGTTTGGGACGCCATTAACGACCCCGATAAAATCGTTATTGTGCAGACCGCTCCTTCCGTGCGCGTTGCCATTGGCGAAGAACTGGGCATGGAACCCGGCAGCATTGTAACCGGCAAAATGGTTGCAGCACTGCGCCACCTTGGGTTTGATAAGGTTTTTGATACAGATTTTTCTGCCGACCTTACCATTATGGAAGAAGGCTATGAATTTTTAGACCGTCTGCAAAACGGCGGCCTGCTGCCGATGATTACCTCGTGCAGCCCGGGCTGGGTTAATATGATTGAACTGAAATATCCTGAACTTTTGGACCATCTTTCTACGGCCAAATCGCCTCAGCAGATGTTCGGTGCAATCGCTAAAACCTATTATCCGGAAAAAGCCGGCATTGACCCTGCCAAAATAGTCAGCGTATCGGTTATGCCGTGCACGGCCAAAAAGGCAGAAGCCGCAAGGCCTGAAATGTGCGATTCCGGTTACCGCGACGTTGATATAGTAATTACCACGCGCGAACTTGGGCGCATGATACGCGAAGCAGGAATTGATTTTAAAAACCTGCCGGAAGAAAACTTTGATTCTCCGCTTGGCACGGGCAGCGGCGCGGGCGTAATTTTCGGCACAACCGGCGGCGTTATGGAAGCGGCGCTGAGAACAGTTGCCGATGTGCTTGCCGGAGAAAACCTGCCGCATGTGGATTATGAAGAAGTGCGCGGCATGGAACATACCCGCGAGGCGGAGCTTGAAATTGCCGGCAAAAAAATAAAAATTGCCGTTGTGCATACTCTTAAATCGGCAATGGAAATGCTGGAAAGAGTTAAAAACGGCACTGCCGATTATCAGTTTATTGAAGTAATGGCATGCCCGGGCGGATGTATCGGCGGCGGCGGGCAGCCTGTTCCGGTTAATGCCGAAATCAGGAAACTGCGCAGAAAGGGACTCTTTGATTGTGACAGAGCCAATGAGTTACGAAAATCGCACGAAAATCCTGAAATAATTGAACTTTATGATACTTGGCTGGGCAAACCGCTTGGAGAAAAAGCACACAATCTCCTGCACACGCACTATCACCAGCAAATACGTTAAATATACTAATAAAATGCTATAAAATACCCTTCGGACTTTTGAGTCCGAAGGGTATTTCTTTAAAAAATGTAAACAAAAGGCTTGCCATGTTACAATTTTACTGCTATTATATTGTAAGGGTCAGAAAAGGACCCGAACCTTTTAAAAATTCAGAAAATATCCTGACAAGTTATGTGCTATAATAACGTTAGATGAAAATCTGAATATTTAACGGCAATTTCATAAAAAATTTCAAAAAAATATCACAAATAGAGCTTCGGCAGAAGGAATTTTGCAGGTGGTGTCGAAGTATATAAAGAAACCAAAAGAAGGTATGTTCAGGCGTTGGCAGACAACAGGGTAGCGGAACCCTTACGGAAGCCTTACGCCGGCGGCTTGCAGTCCGGGCGTGCCCGCTCCGGAAAATGCGTGAGCTGGCACTTGGCGTTATTGAGTTTAATTGTTAAATTTCGGTATAACACTAAAGTGCTCCTTTTTTATGTTACGGGTTTGCCTTATTTGGCGGACGGTATAGACAAACGCCTGGCGTTTGCAGAGTATTTTTCGCCGGATAAGTTAAGTGCCGAAAGGCAGAAACCATATATATTTAATTTCAAGGAGGAAGGAACATGATCGATATTAAAGATCGTATTTGCGATGCGGTTGCTGGCAAAGTAATGAGCGCAGAAGCCGCAACCGACTTTATTCACAATGGTGACAACTTGGGTGTCAGCGGCTTTACTCCGTCTGGCTATCCGAAAGCTGTACCTCTTGCCCTGTCTGAAAGATACAAAGGCACCGATTTCAAAGTTAACGTTTGGACCGGCGCTTCTGTAGGCCCTGAAATTGACCAGGCAATGGTAGAAGCTGGCATTATGGACCGCCGCCTGCCTTATCAGACCAACGGCACCCTCCGCAAAGCTATCAACGAAGGTAAAGTAAAATATGCTGACATTCACCTCAGCCACATGGCACAGATGGTTCGCTATGGCTTCATGGCTAACCGCAAAGGCGTAGACGTAGCAATCGTTGAAGTATGCAAAATCAACGACCTCGGCGACGGCAAAGTAGGCCTTATCCCGACCACTTCCATGGGCAACAGCTCCTCTTATGTAGCAGGCGCTAAAAAAGTTATCGTAGAAGTTAACACCAGCCAACCGGTAGGTTTGGAAGGTATGCATGACTCCTATGTACCTCTTGATCCTCCGTACCGTAAACCGATTCCTATCGAAAGACCGGAAGACCGCATTGGTACTCCGTACATTCCTTGCGAACTCGACAAAATCGTTGCTGTTGTTCCTTGCGACATCACCGATAAAGTTCGTCCGCTCGGCGAAATCGACGAAGACGCTAAACACATGGGCGAAAACCTCGTAGCATTCTTCAAAAAAGAAGTTGCTGAAGGCCGCCTGCCGAAAAACCTGCTTCCGCTGCAGTCCGGCGTAGGCTCCGTTGCTAACGCTGTTATCAACGGCCTTGTTAACTCCGACTTCGAAGACCTCACCGTTTACACCGAAGTTATCCAAGACGGTATGTTCGACCTCATCGATGCCGGTAAACTCCGTGTTGCTTCCGGTACCGCTCTGACTCCGTCTCCGGAATGCCAGAAAAAATTCTATGAAAACCTTGACCATTACAAACCTTACCTGATTCTCCGTCCGCAGGAAATCTCCAACAGCCCTGAAGTTGCACGCCGCATTGGCGTTATCGCAATGAACACCGCTATCGAAGTTGATATTTACGGCAACGTAAACTCCACTCATATCTGCGGCACCAAATTGATGAACGGCGTTGGCGGTTCCGGCGACTTTGCTCGTAACGGTTACCTCACCGTATTCTTCACCAACTCCCTGGCAAAAGGCGGCAAAATCAGCTCCGTTGTTCCGTTCTGCAGCCATATCGACCATGCAACCCTCGACGTTGACGTTATCGTTTCCGAACGCGGCGTTGCTGACCTCCGTGGCCTGACTCCGAAAGAAAAAGCTCCGATCATCATTGATCAGATTGCTAACCCGAAATATCAGCCGATGCTGCTGGATTACTTCCACAGAGCTTGCGAAGCTTGCGGCAACAGCCAGACTCCGCATCTGCTTGAAGAAGCTTTCGATTTCCATAACCGCTTCAACAAAACCGGCACCATGGAAAAATAATCCCAGTTTAATTGGGGCTTAAGCCTGTGCCGGCGGTAGCGAGTCCTCCGGCACAGCTTAAATAAATATGTTGACGAAGCCGAAAGGCTTTGCCATAGACCGTCTTTGACGGACACTCTCACCGTACCCGGGAAGTCCAACCCGAGTATGAAAACAAAAATTTTAAGGAGGATTTGAGAATGTCAAATGAAACTCTGAAAGCTGGCTTAGCTAAATACCATGAAGAAGTAGAAGCTAAACTGGTTAAATTACCTGAACGCGCAAACCTGGAGCCTAACAGACTCTACACCCCGCTTGACATCGAGGGTTTCGATTATGAAAGAGACCTCGGTTTCCCTGGTGAATATCCTTTCACCCGTGGTGTACAACCTACCATGTACCGTGGCCGTTTCTGGACCATGCGTATGTATGCTGGTTTCTCCACTGCTGAAGAATCCAACAAACGTTATAAATACCTGCTGGCTAACGGCGGCAGCGGCCTGTCTTGCGCATTCGACCTCCCGACCCAGATCGGTTATGATTCCACCGACCCGATGTCCGAAGGCGAAGTTGGTAAAGTAGGCGTAGCTATCGACTCCCTGGCAGATATGGAAATCCTGTTCGACGGTATTCCTCTGGACAAAGTTTCCACTTCTATGACCATCAACGCTCCTGCATCCGTACTGCTCTGCATGTACATCGCAGTTGCTGAAAAACAAGGCGTTTCCGCTGATAAACTCCGCGGCACCATTCAGAACGATATCCTGAAAGAATATGCTGCTCGCGGCACTTATATCTTCCCGCCGAAACCCTCCATGCGTTTGATCACCAACATTTTTGAATATTGCTCCAAAAATGTTCCGCTGTGGAACACCATCTCCATTTCCGGTTACCATATCCGTGAAGCTGGTTCCACCGCTGCTCAGGAAATCGCATTCACCATCGCTGACGGCATTGCTTATGTAGAAGCTGCTATCAAAGCTGGCATGGACGTTGACGCTTTCGCTGGCCGTCTGTCCTTCTTCTGGAATGCTCACAACAACGTACTCGAAGAAGTTGCTAAATTCCGCGCTTCCCGTCGTGTATGGGCTAAAGTTATGAAAGAAAGATTCGGCGCTAAGAAAGCTAAATCCATGATGCTCCGCGTACATACCCAAACCGCTGGTTCCATGCTGACCGCTCAGCAGCCGAACAACAACATCGTTCGTGTTGCTCTGCAAACCGCAGCTGCAGTAATGGGTGGTACCCAGTCCCTGCACACCAACTCCAAAGACGAAGCTTTGGCTCTGCCGACCACTGAATCCGTAACCATCGCTCTGCGTACTCAGCAAATCGTTGCTTACGAATCCGGCCTGGCTGACACCATTGACCCGTTGGGCGGTTCCTACTATGTAGAAGCTTTGACCAATAAGATCGAAGCTGAATGCTGGGATTACATTAAGAAAATTGATGAACTCGGCGGCGCTCCGGAAGCTATCGCTAAAGGCTACATCCAGAAAGAAATTCAGGATTCCGCTTACAAATGGCAGATGGACGTTGAAAAAGGCAACCGTATTATCGTTGGCGTTAACAAATTCCAGCAGGAAGAAGAACCCCCGAAAAACCTGCTGCGCGTAGACGGCTCTGTTGGCAAACTGCAGGCTGAAAAAATTGCTGCATTGAAAGCTCGCCGTGACAACGCTAAAGTTGAAGAAACCCTTGCTGCTCTTAAAGCAGGCTGCGCTGATGAAAGCGTTAACCTGATGCCTTTGATCCTCGAAGCTGTTAAAGCTTATGCAACCGAAGGCGAAATCTGCGGCGTAATGAGAGAAGTATTCGGCGAATACCAGGCTCATACCCAGCTGTAATTAACTTAGCCAACAATAATAGGGAGGTAAGTAGATAATGTCTAATATCAGAGTTTTAGTAGCAAAACCGGGTCTTGATGGACACGACCGCGGTGCTAAAGTTGTAGCTCGTGCATTGCGCGACGCTGGTTTTGAAGTAATTTATACCGGTATCCGTCTGACCCCGGAACAAATCGCTGAAGCTGCTCTGCAGGACGACGTTAAAGTTGTTGCTCTGAGCCTGCTCTCCGGCGCTCATAACACCCTTTTCCCGAAAGTTGTAGAACTTTTGAAAGAAAAAGGCCTGAACGATGTTCTGGTTATCGGCGGCGGCGTTATTCCTGACGCTGACATCCCGGGCCTGAAAGCTGCTGGCATTGCCGAAGTATTCACTCCTGGCGCCCCGACCAGCGCTATCGTTGACTTCATCAACGCAAACGTAAAATAATTAGGTCTTAAAAATTTGCAAGGCGGCTTGTCCGCCTTGCAACCTAAAATTTTTATCAGACCTCAACAAGGCGGTGTGAAATTTGAACATTGTTGAAGGCGTATTAAACCACAACCGTTTGGCACTGGCCAAAGCAATTACGGCCGTTGAAAACGAGTATGACAATGCTGTTGAAATTATGACAGCTTTATATCCCCACACCGGCAATGGTTATGTCATTGGTATAACCGGACCTCCGGGTGCTGGCAAAAGTACTTTGACCGATAAACTTGCCAAAGAATTCCGTAAACGCGGTAAAACTGTTGGCATTATTGCAGTAGACCCCACCAGTCCGTTCTCCGGCGGCGCTATCTTGGGCGACCGTATCAGAATGTTGGATTTGTCTTCGGATGAAGGCATTTTTGTCCGTTCTATGGCTACCAGAGGCAGCTTGGGCGGCTTATCGCAAAAAGCAGGCGATGCAGTCAAATTGATGGATGCTTTTGGCTTTGACATCATTATCATCGAAACCGTAGGCGTAGGGCAATCTGAAGTTGATATCGTAAAAACTGCCGATACCACCATGGTTGTTGTAATCCCGGGCATGGGTGATGATATTCAGGCTATTAAAGCAGGTATACTTGAGATCGGTGATTTGTTCACGATTAACAAAGCTGATCGTGAAGGCACAGACAAGCTCAACATAGAGATTGAAATGATGTTGGAATTAAATCCCGAACATGTTGGCTGGCGTCCGCCGATCAACCGGACCATTGCCAGCAAGGGTGAAGGCATAGAAGCAGTTGTAGACTCCATTGAGGAGCACCAGAAATATCTGTATGATAGCGGTGAAATCGTTAAAATTCGCAAAGCTCGCATTAAAAACGAAGTTACTGCGATGCTTAACGACAAAGTAAACCGCTACATTGATAAAAATGTAGTAGCTACCGATGAATTTGATTCCTTGGTAGAAAAACTGCAGGGCCGCGAAATTGAACCGTACTCTGTAGTTGATGACATTGTTGGTAAAGTTTTGAAATAAAACCACCAAATTAATTCTTTAAGGAGGAATTAAAAATGTTCAAAGTAATTTGTGTTGACCATGTAGGTATTGCCTGCAAAGATTTGGATGTATCCAAAAAATTCTACACCGAAGTTCTCGGTCTGGAATGCACTGGTGAAGAACCGGTTCCCGAACAGGGCGTAAAAACCGTATTCATTCCTTGCGGCGAAACTCTGCTTGAGCTTCTTGTTGATATTACCGAAAACAATGATGGCCCTATCGGCAAATACATTGCTAAAAACGGCCAGGGCATCCAGCACATTGCTCTCCGTGTTGACGACATCGAAGCTGCTATCGCCGGCGTACAGGAAAAAGGCGGCATCATGATTGACAAAGCACCTCGCGGTGGTGCAGGCGGAATGGACATTGCTTTCGTTCATCCGAAATCTGTTGGCATTTTGCTCGAACTCTGCGCTCCTGCAAAAAAATAATTTCTGCCTGAACAGAAATTAAGCTGCTTGTGCAGCACACAAAAAATCAGATACATAACAGACGGGCGTCTGATACTACGCCCGCCTGCATGTATAAATAAGTTCTCCCCAATTATATGGAGGTGTAAGATTTGTCTACTCAAGAAAGAATTGAGAAAATGCTCAAACTCTCCGAACACATTATCGCAGCTGGCGGCGAAAAGAAAGTTGCTAAACAACATGCTAGCGGTAAATTAACTGCTCGTGAGAGAATCGCATTATTACTTGACGAAGGTAGCTTCGTTGAATTGGATCGTTTCGTAAGCCATCGTTGCACCAACTTCGGCCAGGACAAAAAAGAACTCCCGGGCGAAGGTGTAACCACCGGTTACGGCACTGTTGACGGCCGTCTGGTTTATGTATTCGCTCAGGACTTCACCGTTGAAGGCGGCTCCCTCGGCGAAATGCATGCTAACAAAATCGTTAAAGTACAGCGCCTTGCTCTCAAAATGGGTGCTCCGTGCGTTGGCCTGAACGATTCCGGCGGTGCTCGTATCCAAGAAGCTGTTGACGCTCTGGGCGGCTATGGCAAGATCTTCTTCGAAAACACCAGCGCATCCGGTGTTATTCCTCAGATCTCTGCTATCATGGGTCCTTCCGCAGGCGGCGCTGTATACAGCCCGGCTCTGACCGACTTCATCTACATGGTAAAGAACACTTCCAAAATGTTCATTACCGGCCCTGCAGTTGTTAAATCCGTTACCGGCGAAGAAGTTACCCAAGAAGAACTGGGCGGCGCTATGACCCACAACCAGACTTCCGGTGTAGCTCACTTTGCAGCTGAAAACGACGAAGACTGCATTAAACAAATCCGTTATCTGCTCAGCTTCCTTCCGTCCAACAACATGGAAGGCGCACCGATTATCGAAACCGGTGACTCCCCGACCAGAACCGACGAAGCACTGAACAGCATTATTCCTGATAATTCCAATCATCCTTATGATATGAAAGACATTATCAAGAGCATTGTTGATAACGGTGAATTCTATGAATCTCAGCAATACTACGCTCAGAACATCATTACCTGCTTCGCACGTATGGATGGCCAGACCGTAGGTATTATTGCTAACCAGCCGAAAGTTATGGCAGGTTGCCTTGATATCAATGCATCTGACAAATCTTCCCGCTTCATTCGCTTCTGCGACGCTTTCAACATTCCTCTGTTGAACCTGGTAGACGTTCCGGGCTTCCTGCCTGGCACCAACCAAGAATATGGCGGCATCATCCGTCATGGCGCTAAGATGCTCTATGCATACTCTGAAGCAACCGTACCTAAAATTACTTTGATTACCCGTAAAGCATACGGCGGTTCTTACCTCGCAATGTGCTCTCAGGAACTTGGTGCTGACCAGGTTATCGCTTGGCCGACTGCTGAAATCGCAGTTATGGGCCCTGCTGGTGCAGCTAACATCATCTTCCGTAAAGATCCTGATGTTGAAGCTAAAACTGCTGAATACATTGACAACTTTGCAACCCCGTATCAGGCTGCAAAACGTGGCATGGTTGATATCGTAATTCAACCGAAAGATTCCCGCCCGACCATTATCAATGCATTGCAAATGCTGGATTCCAAACGTGAAAGCCGTCCGGCTAAGAAACACGGTAACATTCCGCTTTAATGCATAGAAAGGGGAAATCGTAATGGGATTTTTTGGATTATTTGGCGGCAGCAAAAAGAAAAAAGAAGCTCCTAAAGCTGCAGCCCCGGCTCCGGTAGCAGCAGCTCCGGCTCCTGCGGTTCCCGCCGGCACTCCCCCCGAAGTAATTGCAGCTATCAGCGGTGCAATCAGCATGGTTATGAATGACGATGAAATGATTGCAGCAATGGCAGCAGCTATCCAGCATGCTGGCGGCGGCGTAGCTGTAGTACGTATTAAAAAACCGAGTACGCTTTGGGCTCAGACTGGCCGCTTGTCTTTGATGAACAAAAGACAAGAGTGCTACTAATTTTTAGTTTTGACTGCAGCAGATACCAGTTATCTGCTGCACGAAAATAAAATTTTTTAAAAAGTGAAATGGAGGAATTTCAAATGAGAAAATTCAAAGTTAACGTTAATGGTGTAGCTTACACCGTTGAAGTTGCAGAAGAAGGCGTTGTAGCAGCAGCTCCGGTAGCAGCAGCTCCGGTTGCAGCTCCCGCTCCGGCTCCGGTAGCAGCTCCTGCTCCGGCAGCAGCTCCGGCTCCCGCTCCGGCTCCGGCAGCAGCTCCTGCTCCGGCAGCAGTAGCAGCTGGCGACACCCCGCTTACCGCTCCGATGCCTGGTAAAGTAAGCAAAATCGTAGCTAAAGCTGGCGACGCTGTTAAAAAAGGCGACGTAGTTCTTATGCTCGAAGCTATGAAAATGCAGAATGAAATTGCTGCACCTGTTGACGGCACCGTTAAATCCATCAACGTAGACGTTAACGAAAACGTAAAACCTGGCCAGATCATGGCTGTTATCGGCTAATTTCCTTCAATTCTTCAAGTATAGTAGCAATGCCGGCAGTTTAACTACCGGCACTGCTATAAGATGAATTTATAGGAAAGCAATTGAATATTGGAGGTTTAAGAATGGATTCTTTACTCGTACAATACCCTTATCTTGAAGAACTCCTGAAGGGTATTCTTGGTCTTAGCTATACTCATGTTATTATGTGGCTTATCGGCGGCTTGCTGATTTTCCTGGCCGTTAAATACGACTATGAACCGGCTCTGCTGCTTCCGATTGGCTTCGGTGCAATTCTTGCTAACATTCCGCATTCCTCTGCAGTATCCACTGAACCGGGTGCTGAAGGCTTCTTGATTACCCTGTACAATGCAGGTATCGCAAACGAACTGTTCCCTGTACTTATCTTCATTGCTATCGGCGCAATGTGCGATTTCGCTCCGTTGATTCGCCGTCCGTCCGTAATGCTGTTCGCAGCAGCTGCTCAGTTCGGTATCTTCGCTACCGCTATCGGCGCTACTTTCCTGGGCTTCTCCTTCCCGCATGCTTCCTCTATCGGTATCATCGGTGCAGCTGACGGCCCGACCACCATTTATGTAGCAAGCCGTTATGCAGTAGAACTGCTTGGACCTCTGTCTGTAGCTGCTTACTGCTACATGTCTTTGGTACCGGTTATCCAACCGCCTGTTATCAAAGCTGTTACCACTCAGAACGAACGCAAAATCCGTATGGGCTTTGAAAACGAAGAACCTGTATCTGACACCACTAAATTCTTGTTCCCGATCATGATCGTTATCGTAGCAGGCGTTGTATCTCCTCTGTCTGTTGCTCTTATCGGTGCTCTTATGTTCGGTAACGTTCTTAAAGAATCCGGTGTTGTTGATAACCTGTCCAACTGCGCTCAGAACGAACTGTCCAACCTGGTAACCCTCGTACTTGGTATTACCATCGGCGGTACCATGACTGCTGAACGTTTCCTGAACTTCCAGGTACTTCTCATCATGGCTCTCGGTGCTGTAGCATTCGTATTCGATACCGTTGGCGGCGTTCTCTTCGCTAAAATCCTGAACATGTTCAGTGCTAAGAAAATCAACCCGATGATCGGTGCTTGCGGCATTTCCGCATTCCCGATGTCCGGCCGTGTAATCGCTAAAATGGCTTTGAAAGAAGACCCGACTAACTTCATCATCCAACATGCTATCGGCGTAAACGTTGCTGGTCAGGTTGCATCCGTAGTAGCAGGTGGTCTGGTTCTTGCTATGATTCCTGCTCTGGAAAAAATGTAATCTGTAATTTGTAACTTTCCTTATAGCGTGCTTTCCACTGGAATATTTTTGGAGGTGTAAAAATGGGAGCAACTGAAAAAGCTGTCATTATGATGTGCGTAGCTCTGCCGACCATGTTTGTTGTTATTGGACTTTTCGTTGGTTTAACGAAAGCTCTTCACAAATCTTTCCCGGCAGAAGAAGATTAATTTTAAACTTAGCTGAATAGCTAAAACTAACAAAATGTTTATTTGCGGTTAAAACGGGCGGTTATGCCGCCCGGGTACCGCATAAGCCGTCAAGCCAGAAACTTAACGGCATTATTATGTTTAGCTCATCTGAGCTAATTTATGAAGATTGGAGTGACGAAATTGGATATTTCACTTCCTGCTTTAATGTCCATCCTCGCGTTGGTTATTCTTGTAGGTATTTCCTGCGTTAATGAGGATTTAAACGTAGGCTTCCTCGGTATTGCGTTCGGTATTATCGTAGGCGGCGTCTTTGGAGGCACCCCTGCAAGTAAGATTATGAATGCTTTCCCGCTTAGCCTGTTTATGATTCTGGTTGGTGTTACATTCCTTTTCGGTATGGCAGCAACCAACGGCACCATGGAAAAACTCACTGCTTATTCCATTCGTGTCTGCAAAGGCAACACTGCTTTAATTCCTATCATTATTTTCTTACTTTCCGACTTCTTGACCACTATCGGCCCTGGCAACATCGCAGGCTGCGCACTTATGGCTCCGGTAGCTATGGCTATCGCCGGCCGTGTTAAAATGCCTGCATTCCTGATGACCCTGCTCGTAGTAGGTGCCTGCAACGCCGCTGCATTCTCTCCGTTTGCACCGACCGGCATCATCTCCAACGGCATCATCGCTAAAGTTGCTCCTGATCTCGGAATCCCTGCTGATCAACTCGATGCTATTGCATGGATGGTATACTTCAAATCCACTCTTGCACAAGGCTTCGTAACTGTAGTAGGCTTTATGGTAATGGGCGGCGCTAAATGGCTGAAAGAACAGCGCGGTGCTTCTCTGGATATCGATGAATTGGCTCCGAAACCGGAACCGTTCAACGCTGCACAGACCACCACTTTGCTGATGGTTGCACTCCTCGTTCTTTTGGTAGTAGTTCCTGGGCTGCCTGGTATTAAAGGCACTCTGCCGAAAATGCTCACCAATATGCTTTCTAACGTAGGTTCTATTTCCTTCGTACTTTCTATTGTACTCATGCTCACCGGTTACGGCGATTCCAAAGCTGCTGTTAAAGTAATGCCTTGGTCCGTAATCATGATGGTTTGCGGCGTATCCGTATTGATCGACGTTATGGATAAATCCGGTGGCCTGAACTTCCTTGTTCAGATTATGTCCTCCGTAGCTGGCCCGACCACTATCTGCTTCTGGGCATCCTTCGTACCGGCTGTTCTGTCTGCATACTCCAGCTCCTCTGGTGTAATTATGCCGATGTTCCTGCCGATGACTCCTGGTTTGGTAGAATTAACTGGTGGCGATGCTATTTCCATCATTTCCGCTATCAACGTAGGTTCCCACCTTGTAGATACTTCTCCGCTTTCCACCTTGGGCGCACTCTGCATTGCAGCTGCTCCTGAGTACGAAGATAAAGGCGTACTGTTCCGTAAACTTTTGATTTGGGGCCTCTCCATGTCCATTGTTTCCGGTATTGTTTGCTTCGTATTCTTCGGTGTACTTGGTCTGTAAGAAGAACAAGAGTAATCAAGCGAACGTTTGCTAACGCAATCTAAAATTAGTTCGCTATTTTTAGAATGGTATTTTGCAAAGTGCGAATATCTGATTTCCAGTTCCATCTTAATCTAACAAATAGGAGGAACTAAATTATGGATATTTCGCTTCCTGCATTAGTGTCCATTCTCGCACTGGTCATCCTCGTAGGCATCAGCTGCGTTAATGAAGATTTGAACGTAGGCTTCCTCGGTATCGCTTTCGGTATTATCGTAGGCGGCGTTTTCGCAGGTACTCCTGCATCTAAAGTTATGAACGCTTTCCCGTTAAGCCTGTTCATGATTCTGGTCGGCGTAACCTTCCTCTTTGGTATGGCTCAGACCAACGGCACTATGGAAAAACTTACTGCTTATTCTATTCGTGCTTGCAAAGGCAACACTGCCCTTGTACCTATCATTATTTACATCCTTGCTACTTTTATCACCACCATCGGACCTGGCAACATCGCTGGCTGCGCATTGATGGCTCCGGTTGCAATGGCTATTGCTTCCAAAGTTAAAATGCCTGCTTTCCTGATGACCCTGCTCGTAGTTGGTGCCTGCAACGGTGCAGCATTCTCTCCGTTTGCTCCTACCGGTATTATTTCTAACGGCATCATCGCTAAATGTGCTCCGGAACTCGGCATTCCTGCTGATTACCTCAACACTTTGGCTTGGAAAATTCACTTCAACTCCACCATTGCACAAGGCTTCGTTAACATCGGCGGCTTCTTTGTAATGGGCGGTTTGAAATGGATCCGCGAACAGAAAGGCGCTGCTCTTGATATTGATGAACTGGCTCCGAAACCGGAACCGTTCAACGCTGCACAGACAACCACTCTGCTGCTCGTTGCTATCCTCATTATCCTGGTAGTTGTTCCTGGTCTGCCTGGCGTTAAAGGTACCCTTCCGAAAACTATCACCAATATGCTTTCCAACGTAGGCTCTATCTCCTTCGTACTTTCAATCGTACTCATGCTTACCGGTTATGGCGACTCCAAAGCTGCTGTTAAAGTAATGCCTTGGTCCGTTATTATGATGGTTTGCGGCGTATCCGTATTGATCGACGTTATGGATAAAGCTGGCGGCCTGAACTTCCTCGTTGAAGTTATGGCTTCCGTAGCTGGCCCGACCACTATCTGCTTCTGGACAGCATTTGTACCGGCTGTAATTTCTGCTTACTCCTCCAGCTCTGGCGTAGTAATGCCGATGTTCCTGCCGATGACTCCTGGTCTGGTAGAATTGACCGGCGGCGACCCGATTGCTATTATTTCCGCAATCGACGTTGGTTCTCACCTTGTAGATACTTCTCCGCTCTCCACTTTGGGCGCACTGTGCATTGCTTCTGCCGGTGAAGAAGAAGACAAAGGCGTACTGTTCCGTAAACTTTTGATTTGGGGTCTTTCCATGTCCATCGTTTCCGGTATCGTTTGCTACGTATTCTTTGGTCTGCTTGGTTTCTAAGCAAAGAATAGTTAGGCTAAGTTACTAACGCAATCTAAAATAGTTTACTATTTTTAGAATGGTATTTTGCGTTGTGCTAATATCCGGTTTCTGCATTCCGTCTTACTTTGCGTAAATAGGAGGAAACAATTATGGATATTTCACTTCCTGCATTAGTGTCCATTCTCGCACTGGTAATCCTCGTAGGCATCAGCTGCGTAAACGAAGATTTAAACGTAGGCTTCCTGGGTATTGCGTTCGGTATTATCGTAGGCGGTATATTCTCCAATATCACTGCAGCGAAAATCATGAACGCATTCCCGCTTAGCCTTTTCATGATTCTGGTTGGTGTAACCTTCCTTTTTGGTATGGCTCAGACCAACGGCACTATGGAAAAACTTACGGCTTATTCCGTACGTGCCTGCAAAGGCAACACTGCCCTTGTACCGTTAATCATTTATATTCTCTGCACTTTCGTAACCACTATCGGCCCTGGCAATATCGCAGGCTGCGCACTTATGGCTCCTGTATCCATGGCTATTGCTTCTAAAGTTAAAATGCCTGCATTTTTGATGACATTGCTTGTTGTTGGTGCCTGCAACGGTGCAGCATTCTCTCCGTTTGCTCCTACCGGCATCATTTCCAACGGCCTTATCGCAAAAATGACTGGTGAACTCGGACTTTCTCCGGACTATCTGAATACTTTAGCATGGAAAATTCATTTCAACTCCGAACTTGCACAAGGCTTCGTTAACATTGGCGGCTTCTTTGTAATGGGCGGTTTGAAATGGTTAAGAGAACAGAAAGGTGCTGCTCTTGATATTGATGAACTGGCTCCGAAACCGGAACCGTTCAACGCTGCTCAGAAAACCACATTGCTCATGGTAGCAATCCTGATTATCTTAGTAGTTGTTCCTGGCCTGCCTGGTATGAAAGGCGTATTCCCGAAAGCTATTACCAACATGCTCTCCAACGTAGGTTCTATTTCCTTCGTACTTTCAATCGTACTCATGCTTACCGGTTATGGCGATTCCAAAGCTGCTGTTAAAGTAATGCCTTGGTCCGTAATCATGATGGTTTGCGGTGTATCCGTATTGATTGACGTTATGGATAAGGCTGGCGGCCTGAACTTCCTCGTAGAAGTAATGGCGTCCGTTGCCGGCCCGACCACTATCTGCTTCTGGACAGCATTTGTACCGGCTGTAATCTCTGCATACTCCAGCTCCTCTGGTGTAGTAATGCCGATGTTCCTGCCTATGACTCCTGGTCTGGTAGAATTGACTGGCGGCGATCCTGTTTCCATCATTTCCGCTATCGACGTAGGTTCCCATCTGGTAGATACCTCTCCGCTTTCCACTTTGGGCGCACTGTGCATTGCTTCTGCTGGTGAAGAAGAAGACAAAGGCGTACTGTTCCGTAAACTTTTGATTTGGGGTCTTTCCATGTCCATCGTTTCCGGTATCGTTTGCTACGTATTCTTTGGTATCCTTGGCTTCTAATTAATTAGAGTTAAGATTCGGACTTATGCAGGTACGGTTCTCCCGTACCTGCATAATATTTTATTCTTATCAGTAAATTTAACTAAAAAGATTTGCAATTTTAACAATAATTTGTTAAGATAAGGTTGTTAAAATTTGATCTGTGCGGCTCTCACAGAATAAATATTGTTTGGCTGATGGGCAATAAATAAGGAGAAATCCGGATGTATTGCTTGAATCAGAGAGTTTTTTACAAACAGGAGGAAAATGATAATGAAACCGTTGGAAAATGTAGTTGTACTGGACCTCACTCGTGTATTGTCCGGCCCTTATGCTGCTATGATGCTTGCTGATATGGGTGCAAATGTAATCCACATCGAGCAGCCGAAAATTGGCGACGACAGCCGTGCTTACGGACCTTTTATCGGGAAAGAAAGCGCGTATTTCATGAGCTTGAACCGCAACAAACGTTCCATGACTATGAACTTCAAGTCTGAAGAAGCTAAAGCCGTTTTCAAAGAAATGGTTAAAAAAGCTGACGTTGTTGTTGAGAACTTTAAACCGGGCACCATGAAAAAATTCGGCCTGGACTATTCCGTATTGAAAGAAATCAACCCGAAAATTATTTATGCATCCTGCTCCGGCTTCGGCCAGACCGGCCCTTACACCATGAAACCTGCCTATGACGTTGTTGTACAGGCAATGGGCGGCATCATGAGCATCACCGGCCCGGATAAAGATACTTTCTGCCGTGTTGGCGCTTCCGTAGGCGATATTATTGCAGGTATCTTCCTTGCAACCGGTATCACCACTGCTCTTTATAAACGCGAAGTAAGCGGCATTGGCCAGGAAATTGACGTATCCATGCTTGACTGCCAGGTTGCAATTCTGGAAAACGCAGTAAGCCGTTACTTTGTAAATGGTGTAAACCCGACTCCGCTCGGAAACCGCCATCCTTCCATCACTCCGTTTGAATCCTTTACGGCAAGTGATGGCCTGCTGATTGTTGGCGCAGGCAACGACAGACTTTGGAAGAAGCTCTGTGATTTGATCAATAAACCGGAACTCATTGAAGATCCGCGCTTTATTACCAATGCTGACAGAACTAACAACGAACCGGCACTGAAAGAAATTCTGGATGCAGTATTTGTAACCGATACCATTGAACATTGGCTGGAAAAACTGGAAGCAGCAGCTATTCCGTGCGCACCTATCAATACCATTGATAAGGTTGTAAACGACCCGCAGGTTAACTTCCGTGAGATGATTGTAGAAGTTGAACATCCGACTGCCGGCAAGATGAAAATCCCCGGTGTGCCTATTAAATTCTCCGAGACTCCTTGCGGCGTAGAAAAAGCAGCTCCGGTACTTGGCCAGCATACTGACGAAGTTTTGAAAGAATTTGGCTTTGACGATGCTGAAATTGCAAAACTGCATGAAGTAGCAGCAGTTTAATTCTTATATTTCTCAATCTAATTCAACTTAAAATTTTAATTGATATCAGGATGGGTACTTGTACCCATCCTTTTTTACTGCGAATTTTAATATGCTGTCTATCTTTTCCTTTACCGTTATGCTTTTTTGTTATATAATAATAACGTTAATTATAATTAAATTTAGGAGGCTGTTTAATGAGTTTAGCTGTTGATACAACCAAACGCAGTAAAAAATATGTTATTACTTACACTGTAGTAGGCATAGCATGCTTTGTTATGTTTATTGTATCTATTTTACGTTATGTATACCTTAATGTGCTGGAACCCGTGCCAATTTTCTTTTATGCAATGCTGGTATGGATTTTGCTCCTGCGCTGCAAACCTACTTACGATATCAGCGTAGAACGCAAATATTTAAGAATCGTTAAGCACACTATCTGGGGCAAAACCAAGGTTTACGAAATCCCGTATCGTGAAATAGCTGCTATTTTCAGCTATCAGCCCAAGCTGATGCGCACCGTAAAATTCCGTTATTCTTACAGGTTAAACTCCGCACTGGATGCGCGTACTTTGTGGACTTTGGCATGGCGCAGAAGATTTGACGACGGCAGTGAAGCCAACGTACGTATTTATTTTAAAGCGTCCAAACAGGTTATGGATGCACTGGCAGAAAAAATGCCGAACCGTGTTAACGTACCTGAAGAACTGGCAGATTTTAACATGCTTGTTAAAGAGGGCGTAATTGTAAATAACGAAAGAAAACTGAGAGAAGCAGAAGCTGAGATTTTGGATAAAAGCGTAGAACAGCTTGATGCCGAAGAAAAAATTGCCAAGGAAATGGTTGCCGAACAGGAAGCTAAAGAAGACGCAGCTAAATCTAAAAAGCAGGATAAGAAATAAAGAGGTGTAGGATTATGTATTGCAGATATTGTGGACAGCAGCTGCCGGACGATTCTGCATTTTGCAGCAAGTGCGGCAAAAAAGTGCAGCATGATGGCAATATAGCTGCCGAACCTGTAAAACAGGCTGCACCGCCGGCTGAAAAGGTTGAACATTGCCGCCTCGAACTTGTTGAAATAGACAGCCCCTGGTCGCTTTTCGGCAACACCCGCAATAAATTTCAGGCTGTTACCGATGACGGACAGGTAATTTATCAATCCGAAAAGTTTAAAGTGAGCGGCTTTAGCTATGACGGGCCGGAAGAAGTAAGCAAAAAATACCGTGACCTTGTTGAAAAAGCTGTTTTAACCCTTGCCGTGGATGGCTGGAAAAAACTGCCCGGCTGCCGCCGCAGATGGTTTGAACTTGATTTTGAAAGAAAAATAAAAGATTAAAATTAAATATGCTTTAATGAATTATACTGCCTGTTTAATCAGCAGGCAGTTTTTTATTTTATTTGTGAATTTTTTTACAGATATTTTTTTGTCTATACACATATACGGAAAAATTTGATATAATTAATTGGAATGTTTATAAGTACGGGCCTGTTGGCGTTTACTGTTACTTGTAAGATGTTTTGAAAGGGTGATTAATTTTTGAGCCAGCAGATGAAGCTTTTACCGGCGGATGACAGGCCCAGAGAAAAGCTGATAGAACATGGCCCGGATATATTGAGTAATTCGGAATTATTGGCAATTTTAATCAGAACAGGCACGCCGCAGCGTTCTGCACTGGATATAGCAAGGGAACTGACTGACGATGACGGTTTTTACAGCAATATCGCCAAAGCGCGCAGTGTGGCTGATTTATCAAAAATAAAAGGGCTTGGCCCGGCAAAAGCCGCCACGATACTGGCCGCAGTAGAGTTAGGCAGGCGCGTGGCCGGGGCACAGCCGCAGAAGAAAATAAGATTTTCTTCGCCTGAGGCGTGCGTTAATTTTTTGATGCCGCGCCTGCGTTATGAAGGAAATGAAAAATTTGTGGTAATGCTGCTGGACAGCAAAAACCAGCTGATAAAAATGCAGCAGGTTTCCGAAGGTTCGCTTAATGCTTCAGTGGTGCATCCGCGCGAGGTATTTGCCCCGGCAGTTCTGCACAGGGCAGCGTGCGTTCTGGCAGCACATAACCATCCTTCCGGCGACCCGGCGCCAAGCCGTGAGGACAGGCGTTTGACTTCTGCATTGAAGGAAACAGGAATTGTGATGGGCATACCGCTTTTAGACCATATTATTATTGGCGACGGCAGGTATTTCAGTTTTAGAGAAAATGGTTATCTTGATGAATGAGGTGTAAGCAATGTTTGGTTTTTTTAATAAATTTTCGCATGATATGGGTATTGACCTTGGCACAGCCAATACGCTGGTGCATGTAAAAGGCAAGGGCATTATTATCCGTGAGCCTTCGGTAGTTGCCGTTGACAAAGCCAACAACGAAGTGCTGGCCATAGGTGCTGAAGCAAAGCAGATGATTGGCCGTACTCCGGGGCATATTATTGCCATCCGTCCGATGAAAGACGGTGTTATTGCAGATTTTGACATTACGCAGTCGATGCTGAAATTTTTTATCAAAAAGGCAATCGGCAAAAATTCGCTTGTGCGCCCGCGTATCGTTGTAGGCGTGCCTTCCGGCGTTACCGAAGTTGAAAAACGCGCGGTAATTGACGCTACGGTGCAGGCCGGTGCGCGCGAAGCATATCTGATTGAAGAACCTATGGCTGCGGCTATCGGCGCGGGGCTGCCCGTGCAGGAAGCTACCGGCAGCATGGTTGTCGATATCGGCGGCGGTACTTGTGAAGTTGCCGTTATTTCCCTTGGCGGCATTGTTGTAAGTAAATCCATCCGCACTGGCGGCGATGCTATGGACGACGCTATTGTGCGTTATATCCGCAAAACTTTCAGTCTGCTTATTGGCGAGCGTACGGCTGAAGAAGTAAAAATTAATATCGGCACGGCTATGCCGCTGGAAAATCCGGAAGAAATGGATATTCGCGGACGCGACCTTGTAAGCGGCCTGCCGAAAAACATTACCATTAATTCCAATCAGGTTTGTGAAGCACTCAATGAACCTGTTACCAATATTCTTGATGCTGTAAGAAACACTCTGGAACGTACTCCGCCTGAACTTGCGGCAGATATTATGGACAGAGGCGTTGTTATGACGGGCGGTTCTTCGCTTTTGCGCAATCTTGACCGCATTATGAGCAGGGATACCGGCATGCCGGTATATGTTTCGGATGACGCCCTGAGCTGCGTTGCTTTAGGTACCGGCCTTGCCGTAGAAAATGTTGATGTTTACAAGAAAGGCTTTATGGCCTCCAATAGTACGAACTGAAGGAATGAAGCGTGAATAAGAAGTATTTAAGCCTTGGGCTGGCAGCGGCGGTGCTTGTGGCTTTGTTTGCCATGGCGCTGCACGACCCGCTGAGGTTTCCTGTAATAAACAGGGTGGTAACTGCCGTTATTACGCCTTTTGCGGCGGCAAGTTCTGCCGTTGGCGGCTGGGTTGATGATACCGGCGAGGCTATGACGACTGTTAAAACCTTGCAGCAGCAGAACGAAAGTTTACAAAGCGAAATTAACGAACTGCGTTACGCCAACCTTGCCATGGCAGAAATTTATGCAGAAAACCAGCGCCTGCGTGAAATGCTGAATTATAAAAATGCGCATCCGGAACAGAGGCTTGTAGTGTCTAAAGTTTTGGGGCGTACACCCGGCGAATTAAGCGACAGCCTGTATATTGACAAAGGCACGGATGACGGCGTGCAGCAGGACATGGCGGTAGTAACCGTTAACGGTCTGGTAGGGCTGGTGGATGAAGCGTATCCTTCGTCGGCACGTGTAACTTTGGTTACAAGCACGCGCTGTAATGTAGGTGCGCGCATTCTGCGTGCCAATTCGCGTGCGGTAGGTATTGTTACGGGCCGCGGCGGCAATAATGTGCCGCTTTTAATGGAGCATTTGCAGCGTGAGGCTGATGTATTGCCCGGCGATGTTGTTGTAACAAGCGGATACAGCCAGAACCATCCTGCCGGTATTGTAATAGGCACGGTAAAAGAAAGCAGCCTTGATGCGGCAGGCCTTTTGCGCAATGCAACCGTTGAGCCTGCGGCAGTAAGGGAAGGGCTGGAAGAAGTTTTTGTAGTAGTATGGCATCAGCAGGACGGTAATGTAAAATGAGAAAACTGCTGTTCTTTGTTGTTTATTTGATATTTTTTGGCATTCAGGTAACAGTGCCGCAGCCTGCATGGCTGAAATTTGACCTGGTGCTGCTGTTTGTTTACGCAATGGCAATGCTGTACGGCCCTCAAACAGGGGCACTTACAGGTGCCGCAGCCGGGTTAATGTATGATTTTCTGAGCGGAGCAGTGTTTGGATTTCATACAATAACGCGCTGTATGGTAGGCTTTGTTGCCGGGTTTATTAAAGGGCAGGTGTTTAAAGAACATTTTGCTTACCATATTGTGGCAGCATTGGTAATAACAGCAGGCATACGCATGCTGTTTTTCTTTGTGGCGCTGTTTTTAACGCCTGCGGCAGATTTAACCTTTGTGGGCGGGTATTTGCAGCAGTCACTTGCATATTGCCTGGGAAATATTTTATTTGTAGTTCCCGTTTATAAATTATGTTATTTTATCAGCCATTGGCATAAAGATGAGTAGGTTTGTTTTAAAGGAGTTTAGGCAATGCTGAACAAAAGATATGCTAACAGATTACAGGCGATGCTTGTTGCCGCTATCTGCATATTGCTGGTATTGCTGGGGCGTATGGCGTATATGCAGCTGTGGCGCGGCGATTTTTACGGCGACCAGGCTGACGGCAACCGTTTGCGCAGAACAAAGGTTGTGGCTCCGCGCGGAATTTTTTATGACCGTGACGGCGAAGAACTGGTTAATAACCTGCCCGGGTATGTAGTTGCCCTGCGCAGGCAGAACAGCCCTTATGATGCTGAAATTCTGAACCTGCTTTCTGAAATAATTGAAATGCCTGTGGCAGAAATGCAGAAGAAAATAGAAGCCAACAGCGACAGTTATGAACCGACGCGTTTAAAAACAAATATTACTCCGGAAATGCTTACCAAACTGGAAGAAAAAAAGAACGAGCTGCCGGGTGTAATGATTGAAATTCAGCCGGTGCGCAACTATTTATATAAAGAGCTTGCGGTACATGCCATTGGCTATGTTGGCGAAGTAAGCAATTACGATATTACCGAAGGCTCTTACAAAAATATGCCGGTAGGCAGCGTGGTTGGCAAGTTTGGGCTGGAAAAAACTTACGACCGTTATGTGCGCGGACAGGACGGCAGTTATGACGAAGAAGTTGACGTTGGAGGCAATGTAGTTAAGCAGCTTGGGCAGATAGACCCTGTGCCAGGCAAGAGCCTTAAACTTACAATAGATAAAGATTTGCAGCTGTGCATGGAAAAAGCCGTGGATGAGCATCTGGCTTATCTGCGTTCTTCCGGGGTGGCACCGGGGGCAAGGGCGGCTGCAATTATTGCTATCGACCCTAAAACAGGCGCTGTGCGTGCCATGGTAAGCCGCCCTGCTTTCGACCCGAACCTTTTTGTGCACGGCATCAGTGAAAAAGACTGGAATATCATTAATA
>ULWX01007646.1_pt1 | contig 78616 bp, 62 predicted proteins | sample 1960851 | NCBI WGS metagenome assembly ULWX01 (sample SAMEA4835826, study PRJEB28245) | human gut metagenome | biome: gut microbiome; material: fecal sample | place: Denmark | collected 2008 | reverse complement strand
CAGCCATAACCGCCGTCGGTGTTGCCAGCACCAAAGCACAGGGGCAAAACACTACCAGCACCGTTACCGCGCGTATTACTTCGCCGGTAATATAACCGGTTACTACCGCTGTTGTAAGCGCCATTACCACAATCCATGTAGCCCAGCGGTCTGCCAAGCACACAATTTTTGCCTTGCCTGCATCGGCAGACTGCACAAGACGAATCATACGCTGTATTGAGCTGTCTTCGCCAACCTTTAGTGCCCTCATTTCAAAACTGCCAAACTGGTTCACCGTCCCGCTTGCCACTTCATCTCCGGCAGTTTTATCTACCGGCAGGGATTCACCCGTCATAACAGCCTGATTTACCGAAGTTTCACCCATTGTAATTACACCGTCAGCGGGGATGGTTTCGCCCGGCAGCACACGCAGAATATCGCCCTTCCGTACATCTTCCGCACGGATAATTTCTTCTTTACCGTCAACAATCCTGCGCGCAGTACGCGGAGAAAGACGCACCAGTTTTTCAATGCCTGCCCTTGCGCGGGCAACGGTTGCTTCTTCCAAAAGCGAACCCAACTGCATGATAAAGGCAATTTCACCGGCTGCAAAATCCTCGCCAATAGTAAGCGAAGCAATAAGCGCTATGGAAACAAGCACGTCCGCTTTAATATCAAACTCCGTTACAAGCCCTTTCAAGGCTCCCCAAACAATGGGCACACCGCATAAAATAACGGCAAGCCATGCCAAATCAAACGGCAGCGGACGTATATCAAGCATGCTTGCCAACAGTGCCGCACCGGAAACAGCAATGCACGCAAGCTGCATTCTCAATTCTTCATTTTGCAATATATTTTTAAAAAACTGCATCTTTACCGCCTCTTTTTATACCCATAGGGGTATAGGTATTTATATTTATAATATACTCCCGGCAAAGTGCAATGTCAATAAAAAACCACATCTAAAACTCAACAGCAAACTTATTTTTTATGCCGGACTTCTGCTATTTTTCTTTTACAATTATAAAATTTATAGCGCTTACGGCAAATTTGGTTTATAATAAAGATAAGGAAAAATCTTTGTTATAAAGGGAGGATTGCTGTTATGGATAACTATGATAACGATTTAATTAAACTTGATTATAGAAAGCGTCCCAAAAAATCAGCTGATAATATGACCCCTTATGATAAAGCCATCCGCATTATGTTTAAGGTTTTGTTTTTTATGGTTATTTACATGTTTTTTATGGGAATTGTAAGCTACATTTTAAATGCGTTTTAACTCCGTTCTATGGCCTCCGCATTAAGCGGGGGCTTTTTTTATGCAAAAAAATAACGCAAACACATAATGTATTTGCGTTCAGCGGTTACTGCTTATATAACTAATGCGTCAGGCCATATTGGCAAAACGCTCAACTGCTTTGGTAAAGTTTTGAATGGTTTTTTCGGCGTCACCGTGTTCAATGCCGTCGCGCACGCAGTGCTGAATATGCCCTTCCAGCACAACCTGCCCTACGCGGTGCAGCGCCGATTTGGCGGCGTTAATCTGCATAAGAATGTCCTCGCAGGCCACATCTTCGTCAACCATTCTGTCAATAGCCTGCACCTGACCGATAATTTTTTTCAGGCGGCGGTGCAGATTGTCAGCATCCATACATTGTCTCATCTAATACCTCCCATCAGGGCGTCAGACGCCAGTTTTAAAAGGGCCAAACCAGCGGTACAATAATTACCGTGGCAGCAAAACATAACAATATCAGCGGCAGGCCCGCTTTAATGTAATCTACAAAGCGATAGTTGCCCGGGCCAACCATAAGTGTACACGGCGGCGTGCCGATTGGTGTTGCATAAGCACAGGAAGATGCCACAGCAATTACCATTAAAAGCGGATAAGGCGAAATGCCAAGCTTCTGGGCAATTACAATGCCTATCGGGGCAATGAGAGCCGCCGAGGCGGAATTGCTCATAAACTGAGTAAGGAGAGCCGTTACTGCAAACAGCAGCATAGTTATTACGAGCGGCGAAGGAGTGCCAAGCGCTTCCAGTATCCAGCGCGCCAAAAGTTCTGCCGCGCCGGTGTTGTACAGCGCATGAGATACGGGCATCATGCCTGCAAACAGAAAAATTGTACTCCATTCGATAGAATGATAAGCCTGTTTTTCCGTAAGGCAGCCTGTAAGCACACATACCAGCGCGCCGATAACGGCAGCCATTTCAATGGTTATTTTTTGCAAATCAAGGCACATAACAATTATGCAGCCAAGCAAAATACAGCCTGCAATTACCTGCTTCGGCACATTATGCTGCATGGGGTCAAGCTCAGCCAGAAATTTTTCCGGCACTTCGCCGCCTTCCGGCAGCAGCCTGCGCCCGGCAAAATACATATAAAGTATGGTCAGCACCGTAAGGGGCACGCCAACCCATGCAAATTCAAAAAAACCAAACGGACGGTAGCCAAAATTGCTCAGCGCGCCGCTGACAATAATATTAGGCGGCGTACCGACAAGGCTTATCATGCCGCCGCTGCAAACAGCATAAGCAAGCGGCAGCAGCTGGCGCGAAGGAGCCATTTTAGCCGCCGCGCAGATGCCCATAACCACGGGCAAAAGGCATGCCGCCGTACCTGTATTGGAAAGGCACATACTTAATACGGCTGCCACAATCATAATGCACAGCATTAAATTTTTCTGGCTTTTGCCGGCGCGTTTAACAATAAATACGCCTATGCTGTGCGCAAGCCCTGTATGAAACATTGCCGCACCCACAACAAACATGCCTGCAAACAGCGTTACCGTGGGGTGCGAAAGCCCTGAAAACACAACGTTATCGGGTATAAAGTTTAAAAAGCCGCAAATTATGGCGCCGCCCATTGCGGTTACCGCCAAAGGAATCAATTCTGTAATAAACAGCAGGGCCATTACGCCCAAAAGGATCAAACAGCCGATAGCCGGATCCATACCTTCACCTCAATCCAATAAATATAATTTATTCCGCAGTGCTTGTTTCTTCTGCCTGTGCGGCAGGTTCTTTGGCTTCTGCACTTTCGTCAGCCGCTGCTGCGGTTGTGTCAATAACTTCACCGGCGGTTTCGTTTTTGGTTTCCGGCCTGCCGTGTTCCAAAATATACATAAATTCTTCGCCGGTAATGGTTTCTTTTTCCAAAAGATATGCCGAAAGCTCATGCAGCTTTTCGCTATCGTTTTCCAAAATTGCGCGTGCTTTCGCATGGGCATCTTTAATAATTTCCATTACTTTAGCGTCAATCTTGCCGGAAGTAGTTTCCGAGCAGGCAAGCGAAGTATCACCGCCCAAATATGCGTTGGTAACGGTTTCAGTCGCCATCATGTCAAATTCATCAGTCATGCCGAAGCGCGTAACCATGGCGCGGGCAATGCGCGTTGCCTGTTCAATATCGTTGCTGGCGCCTGTGGTAATGCTTTTAAAAATAACTTCTTCAGCACTGCGCCCGCCGGTAAGCGTGGTAATTTTATTGAACAGTTCTTCCTTGCTCATCAGCACATTGTCGTCCTCGCTAACCTGCATGGTATAGCCTAATGCGCCGCTGGTACGCGGAACAATGGTTATTTTATGCACCGGCGCAGAATTTTTCTGCCGTGCTGCAACAAGGGCATGGCCGATTTCATGGTAAGCAACAATGCGTTTTTGCTCTTTGGGTATTACCGCACCCTTGCGCTGATAACCGGCAATAACAACTTCCACCGATTCCTCAAAATCGCTCTGCGTTACGCTGTCGCGATGCATACGTACTGCACGCAGCGCAGCTTCGTTGACGATATTGGCAAGTTCGGCACCGGAAGCGCCGCTTGTTGCACGCGCAATGGCTTTATAATCAATATCGGGTTCGGTTTTAATATTTTTTGCATGTACGCGCAAAATTGCTTCGCGTCCCTGTAAATCCGGCAGTTCAACCGGTATGCGCCTGTCAAAACGTCCGGGGCGCAAAAGTGCTTTATCCAGCGAATCTGGCCTGTTGGTAGCAGCCAAAATTACTATGCCTTTGCTGCCGTCAAAGCCGTCCATTTCCGAAAGCAGCTGGTTCAAAGTCTGCTCACGTTCATCATTGCCGCCAAAACGTCCGCTGTCACGCTTTTTGCCTATGGCGTCAATTTCATCGATAAAGATGATGCACGGAGCTTTTTCCTGCGCCTGTTTAAACAAGTCGCGCACACGGGCAGCGCCCATGCCGACAAACATTTCAATAAATTCGCTGCCGCTGATGCTGAAAAACGGTACTTTAGCTTCACCGGCAACGGCACGGGCCAGTAAAGTTTTGCCGGTGCCCGGAGGACCTACCAAAAGCGCGCCCTTAGGCATGTTAGCGCCAATCGCTTTATATTTATCAGGATGATGCAGAAAATCTACCAGCTCCATTAAGGCTTCTTTGGCTTCATCCTGCCCGGCTACATTGGCAAAGGTAATGCCGGTCTGCGCCTCCACATAAACTTTGGCATTGCTCTTGCCAAGGTTCAGCGGCCCGCCTCCGCCCATGCGCCCTGCCATAAAGCGCATAAACAGCTGCCCCAGCGCAAAGAAAATAAAAATCGGTAAAATCCAGTTGGTTAAAATATTTTCAAGCAAACTCGGTTCCTTCGGTATTACCTGCGAAAACTCAACTTTCTTTTCCATCAGGCTGTTTACCAGCTGTGGGTCTTCCACCCTGCCGGTAACGTAAATTTCCTTATCGCCGCTGTCTTTGGCAAGTACGGCAATTTTATTGTTGGTAATTTCTACCTTGTCTACCTTGCCTTCGTCCACCATCTGCAAAAAGCTGCTGTACGAAATTTCCTGCACCTTGGGGCTGAAAAACATCGGTATAATTACCGTATTCAGCAAAAGCAAAATTGCCAGTGCCAGCATATAATAATAATATATTGACTTTTTAGGTCCTTTGTCTTTATTCATTGTGCCCTCCATAAAAAAGCATAAAATTATAAATATATTTTATCTTATCTACGCCTATAAAACAAGCAAACATTTTGTGTAATGGCACAATTTTAAGCCTTTCTTTTTAATGTTCTAAGCTGTTAAGCTTATTTTTATAAAGTTATCTTGTTTAAGCAAATAAAAAACGCACCCCGTAAAGAGGTGCGTTTTAAGTTTAAGCTTATCTCATTTTGGCAGCCATGGAAAGTTCTACTGTCCTGATTCTGCCGAGAGCTCTTGCCTTGGCAGCTTCGGCTCTTTTAATGTTAATATCAACCGTAAAGTTGGCAATGCGGTTTTCAGCTCTTTCCAAAGCCGCATGCGCGCGTTCAAGGTCAATGTCCTCTGCTGCTTCAGCCTGAATGCTGAGAATTGTAATTTTGTTTTTTACAATTTCAGCAAAGCCGCCCGATAAATAAATGAAATGTTCTTCATTATTGGCGTCCCTGTATTTAAAAGGAGCGTCTTTAAGTGCTGCAATAGCAGGCATATGATTGGCAAATACGCCAAAACCGCCGTCTAAAGCTTCAAAGCCTGCATATACAACATCGTCTCTTTTAATGAAGTATTTATCAGGGGTTACAATTTCCAATTGCATTAAATTTGCCATGCAATCAATCCACCTTCATGCTTTCAGCTTTCTTAATGGCGTCATCAATAGTGCCTACCATGTAGAAGGCGCCTTCGGGCAGATCATCATGTTTACCTTCGAGGATTTCTTTAAAGCCTCTGATGGTTTCGTTCAAAGGAACATATTGTCCCGGGGTACCGGTAAACTGTTCTGCTACGAAGAATGCCTGGGACAGGAATCTTTGAATTTTACGTGCGCGGGCAACGGTAAGTTTATCTTCTTCGCTAAGTTCTTCCATACCGAGAATTGCGATGATATCCTGCAATTCTTTATAGCGTTGGAGAATAGCCTGTACGCCGCGGGCAACATTGTAATGTTCTTCACCGATTACCAGCGGGTCAAGAATACGGCTGGTGGAATCCAACGGGTCAACCGCAGGATAAATACCAAGCTCTGCAATCTGACGGGACAGTACTGTGGTTGCATCCAGGTGGGCGAAGGTGCCTGCCGGTGCAGGGTCAGTCAAGTCGTCCGCAGGTACGTATACAGCCTGTACGGAGGTGATGGAACCGGTTTTAGTGGAGGTAATGCGTTCCTGCAATGCACCGATATCGTTTGCCAAAGTAGGCTGATAACCTACTGCGGAAGGCATACGGCCGAGCAATGCGGAAACTTCGGAACCTGCCTGAATGAAACGGAAAATGTTATCGATAAACAGAAGTACGTCCTGGCCGCCTACATCACGGAAGTATTCAGCCATGGTCAGGCCGGTAAGGCCTACGCGCATACGTGCTCCAGGAGGTTCGTTCATCTGACCGTAAACCAGAGCGGTTTTGTCGATAACGCCGGATTCTTTCATTTCGCACCAAAGGTCATTGCCTTCACGGGTACGTTCGCCTACGCCGGCGAATACAGAGTAACCGCCGTGTGCAGTTGCGATATTATGGATAAGTTCCATAATAATAACGGTTTTACCTACGCCTGCACCGCCGAACAGACCGATTTTACCGCCCATTGCATACGGAGCGATAAGGTCAACGACTTTAATGCCTGTTTCCAAAATTTTAGTGCTTGTTGCCTGTTGGTCAAAAGTCGGAGCAGGACGGTGGATAGGCCAGTAGTCTGCTGCTTCTACTTTCGTGTCATCATGGTCAACAGTTTCACCGAGAACGTTGAAGATACGGCCCAGTACGCCGGGGCCAACCGGTACGCTGATAGGAGCGCCGGTATCTACTGCTTCCATGCCGCGAACAAGACCATCGGTAGAGCTCATGGCAACAGTACGGACAATGTTATAGCCGATATGCTGCATAACTTCACAAGTAAGGTGAATTTTTACTTTACCGTCATCAGTAGTACCATCAATTTTGATAGCATTCAGGATCGCGGGCATTGTTTTCGGACTGAACTCAATGTCAACAACAGGGCCAACAACTTGTACTATTCTACCAGTATTCAAGGTTTTAGCCTCCTAATTTACTAATATATCATCAGTTCTGTTTTAATGCTTCTGCGCCGCCGCAGATTTCGGTCAGCTCGCGGGTAATAAGTGCCTGACGTGCTTTGTTGTAGTTAAGCTCAAGGCTCTTAACCAGCTTTGCTGCGTTGTCTGTTGCGGAACTCATAGCAGTCATACGGGAACCGAGTTCGCTCGCTGCGGACTGTACGAGTGCGGCATAAATAACAGTTTCCAAATAACGAGGTGCCAAATCTGCCAGAATTTCTTCTGCTTCAGGCATGAACAAATACTGGGTATTTGCTTTAACCTGTGCTTCGCCGCCTTTGGGTGCTTCATCTGCCGGGGGTTCCAGCGGAAGAACAGTTTCATTGGTCGGGGTCTGCGAAAGTGCGGATTTGAACAAAGTATATACAATGCGCAATTCATCAAACTGCTCATCGGCAAAACGCTGTGCTGCATCATATGCTACTTCAACAGCATTGTTGTAAGAAGGCTTGTCGGAGAAACCAAAGTGTGCCTGAATGACATTAAATCCACGATGTCTGAAAAAGTCTCTGGCACGGCGGCCGCAGGTAATAATAACCACATCGCCTTTTACTTTTAAGATTTCACCCATGGCATGTTTTAAAACATTGCTGCCGTAAGCGCCTGCAAGGCCCTTATCGGAGCACATTACCAAAAAGCCAATCTTTTTTACCGGGCGTTTTTGAATTAAAGGATGTTTTCTCGGGTTCAGTCCGGACAAAGTTCCTTTATCGCCAACGATATTACTCAAAACCTCTTTAATTTTTATAGCATACGGACGGCTGGCGGCAGCTCTTTCCTGCGCTCTGCGCAGACGTGCCGCAGCAACCATTTTCATCGCCTTAGTGATTTGACCAATGTTCTTTACACTTTTCATGTGGCGATGAATCTCACGTGCAGTAGCCATCAGTCAATCACCTGCCTTCACTGGCAAGAAAAGTTTCCTTAAACTGTTCTATAGCTTTTTTCAGTGTAGCTTCAGCTTCGTCGGTGATTTTCTTTTCGGTACGGATGGATTCGCCAACCTGCGGGTAAGCAGCGTCCATAAATTCAAGGAATTCTTTCTCGAAACGGGTAATCTTTTTAACGTCGATGTCGTCAAGATAACCTTTAGTACCGAGGTAAATCGACATAACTTCCTTCTCAACAGTCAGAGGCTGGTACTGGCCCTGCTTCATGATTTCCATCAGGCGCTGGCCACGTTCGAGCTGAGCCTTGGTAGCTTTATCAAGGTCAGAAGCGAACTGGGAGAATGCAGCAAGTTCGCGGTATTGTGCAAGGTCAAGGCGCAGGGTACCGGCAACGGATTTCATTGCTTTAATTTGTGCTGCACCGCCTACACGGGATACGGACAAGCCGGAGTTGATAGCCGGACGGATACCTGCATAGAACAATTCGGATTCCAGGAAGATTTGTCCGTCGGTAATGGAAATTACGTTGGTAGGAATAAAGCCGCCTACGTCACCTGCCAGGGTTTCGATAACCGGCAGTGCGGTAATGGAACCATTGCCAAGCTCTTTATTGAGTTTTGCAGCGCGTTCCAAAAGACGGGAATGTAAGTAGAATACGTCGCCAGGATATGCTTCACGTCCAGGAGGACGGCGGAGCAGCAGGGACATTGCACGGTATGCAACAGCGTGTTTGGAAAGGTCGTCGTATACGCACAGAACATCTTTGCCCTGGTCCATGAAATATTCTGCCATTGTTACGCCTGCATACGGAGCGATATACTGCAAAGGAGCAGAATCAGCTGCGGTAGCTGCAACAACAATGCTGTATTCCATTGCGCCGTGCTGTTCGAGAGTACGAACGATACGGGCAACGTTAGAAGCCTTCTGGCCGATAGCAACGTAAATGCAGATTACGTTCTGGCCTTTCTGGTTAAGGATGGTATCAACAGCAACGGCTGTTTTGCCGGTGCCGCGGTCGCCGATAATAAGTTCGCGCTGGCCACGTCCGATAGGAACGAGAGCGTCGATACATTTAATACCGGTCTGAAGCGGAGTATCTACGGATTCACGGTCAGCAATGCCGTGTGCAGGAGATTCAATCGGGCGTTTTTCAGCATAGGCAATGCTGCCTTTGCCGTCGATAGGTTCGCCCAGCGCGCTTACAACGCGGCCGAGGAGGCCTTCGCCTACGCCAACTTCCATGATGCGTCCGGTTCTGCGTACGATGTCGCCTTCTTTAACAAGGGTATCGCCACCAAGCAGTACAACGCCGACGTTTTCACGGTCAAGGTTAAGTACCATGCCGGTTACGCCGTTCGGAAGTTCAACCATTTCGCCTGCCATAGCGTTTTTCATACCGATAACGGTTGCGATGCCGTCACCGATTTTTTCAACAATGCCAACTTCTTCAAGGTCTACATCCACTGTGTAATTCTCGAGCTTAGCGCCCATAGCATCGGAGATTTTGGCAGTATCCTGCAGGGAGTATTCATGAATGTCAATGCCATCCATTACAACTTCCATTTTTCTCAGCTTACGCAGTGCGGAAGCATCGAATACTTTATCGCCAACTTGTACTATGATGCCGCCGAGGATAGCCGGGTCAACAATTTTATTCATGTAAATTTCGCTGCCCAGTTTCTCGGTAAGAATTGCAGAAATGGATTGATACTCGTCAGAAGTCAGTTTTTTAGCAGTAGTAACTTTGACTTCCAGCAATTCTTTAATGGAACTGCGGTCAATTTTGAAATCGGACAATTCTTGCTCTATCAAAGCAATATTTTCTTCATTCTTCATATTGTATCAATCACCTCAATCTGCCGGTACAAGCAATGCCAAAAAGGAAGGCAAAGCCCTTTAATCCGGCTTTTATGGAACACAAATCAATATTATTTCATTATTTTATCAACAACGGAACCTGCCAATTTTTCATCTTCTGCAGAATTTAATTTCTGTTCCAGGATTTTACCGGCAGCAACCAAACTAAGTTTGATAACCTGAGCACGTACTTCGCCGAGAGCCTGCTGTTTTTCAAGAGCAATTGCGTCTTTAGCAGAAGCAACAATCTGTTCCTGTTCTGCTTTGGTTTCAGCAATAATCTTGTCATGTACAGACTGAGCAGTTTTACGTGCGCTGTCAATAATGCTCTGTGCTTCCTGACGTACAGTAGCAAGCTGAGCAGCATATTCAGCTTTTAATTTTTCAGCTTCGGCTTTCGCCAATTCAGCGTTTTCCAGGTCGCTTGCGATTTTGTTCTTACGGTCTTCCATCATGTTAATGACGGGTTTATACGCAAATTTTGCAAGTATAAACACGAGGAACAAGAAGTTCAGAACCTGCGCAATTATAGTTGCGTTAAAGTCAATCAATTATGACCCTCCCTTTTACTTTTGTTCAACATCACAAATCAAGCTATTAAATGAAAGGGTTAGCAAATACGAGAACGATTGCTATAACGTAGCAAAGGATAGGCATGGATTCAATAAGGCCTACGCAAACCAGCATGTTGGTAAAGATTTTACCAGCTTCTTCCGGCTGACGAGCCATAGATTCGATAGATTTTCCGCACATATTACCGTTACCAACACCAGCACCGGTAGCAGCACCAAGGCAAACAAGACCTGCACCAATCAAAGATGCAGCCGTAATAATTGCAGTTTCAGACATTTAATTCATCCTTTCAAAATTAATAATTTTTAATTTTCTCTCAAAATTAAAATCAGTGTTCATGGTCAGAAAACGCAAGTGCATAGCTGCCCAATGCCAAAATCGTGAAGATAAAAGCCTGGACAAAGCCAATGAACAAGCTGAACATAACCCAGAACTCCGGAATAATCCAGGGAGATAACTGGTAAAGAACTATGAGCAAAATTTCGCCTGCCAGAATGTTACCGAAAAGACGAAGCGCCATAGTCAACGGTTTGGTAACCGCATCCAGCAAATGCAACACAATAAAGCCAGGAGCAGGTTGCACAAAATGTTTAAAATGTTTGAGACCCTGCCTTGCAACACCTACAATGTAGGCACTAAGGGCAATTAACAGCGAAAGTGCAAAACATGTGTTGATGTCGTTGGTCGGTGAAGTCCAGTGAACACCAATCTGCGGAAGCATACCGATTTCGTTGCTGATTAAGATGAACATAAACAGGGTAATAATAAAGGATGCCATATATTTACGGCCCTTTTCACCAAGGTTCTGATTCATCATGCCATCAAGGAAATCGATAACCATTTCCATCACATTCTGCAAGCCGCTCGGAACTAACTTCGGGTTGCGGGAGACTACGAAAAATAATACAAATACAATAGCCATCGCAATCCAAGTCATATACATTGTCTGCATATTGATTACAATACCTGGTGCTATTTCAGTTGCAGCATAATGTATAATTTCACCTGACTGTTCAGCTCCCTGTGCCATAGCAGCTGCTTCATTTCCCATCCTTTTCAACTCCTTTCCTCACGCTTCCTTCTTGTTAAGTCGGTACGCGAAAAATAATAAATTGATGATTAAAAATATATGTATCAGAAGAAATCCCAGGCTCGCACCGAAAACCGGATATTTCATCCTTAACATCAACACAAAAATGCTGCCCGCCAGGCCTAAGCGATAGTATCTGTACCGCCGCATTATTTTTACTCCCTTACGCGGTGTATCGACGTACGGAAGCGCCTGTTTCATTCCGTGGAACATCACAACGGTGTCCATCACACCTATTACCACACCCCTGAAAAAGGATACGGCAAAATCATGGTTTCCAAATACAAACAAAATCAGTACCAATGGTACAGACCAGAGAAACAGGCGGAAAATAACTTTATAACCACCGCCTTTTACCAGCGGCGTTAAATCAAAGTTTGCCATAATATATTTTATTTAATGTCCTTTGTTGAATTATCGACTGCGGCATTTTCCGCTTGTTGTTCATTATCATCTTCCTGCGGCTTTTCGTCAAGCGGTTTAAAATAAATCAGCTTGAAAATCGCCAGGAAAAACGTGAGACCCGCAAGGCCGAGGCAGATTTTGCGCCAGAAATGGTCACCGGTCTGAAAATAATTATCGAGCCAGTCGCCGCCCCAGTATGCAAGCAGAAAATCTATAACAGTCATCATGCCGAGCGAAGAAACTATTGCAAAAGCGTTCATCATTCTGATGCGCTCAAGTTCCTGCCGGCGCTGCCTGTCGAGGCGTGCTTTAATGCGTCTGGCTATTTCCTGCCGTTTTCTGTCGGCAAGTTTTACTTTTTCCAGATTCTCATTCATGGCGCTCACCAAATTTCACGTCATCATAATATATTAGAAATCTTCATACCTTCTTAATATTATTTTAAAATATTTCACAAATTCTGTCTATATCAAATTACAGTAAATTCGGGTAAATCTTCAACATCAAAACCAAATTCTTTTAAAATCCTGTTTACAATCCTTGCGCAGGCTTCACCGTCGCCGTAAGGGTTAACGGCTTCCGCCATGCTGCGGTAATGGGCGGCGTCATCCAAAAGCAGATTGGTTTCGCGCAGCACATCTTCATAAGCGGTGCCTATAAGTTTTACCGTGCCTGCCGAAACTGCTTCGGGGCGTTCGGTTGTATCACGCAGCACAAGCACGGGTTTGCCGAGTGCCGGCGCTTCTTCCTGAATTCCGCCGCTGTCGGTAAGCACAATATCAACGCGCGCCATAAGGTTGGCAAACGGTTCGTAGTCCAGCGGCTCTATTAAATGCACCTGCGGCAGATGACCAAGCTCCTCGTTTACAATCTGGCGCACTTTCGGGTTTTTATGCACCGGGAAAATTGCTTCCACGCCGGGATGCGTACGAAGCACTTCACACAGGGCTTTATAAACATGGCGCATCGGTTCGCCAAGGTTTTCGCGGCGGTGCGTGGTCATTAAAATAAGGCGCTTGCCGCTGTCCAAAACTTCATGCAGCGCATCGTCATCAAAGCGGTAATCTTTTTTAACAGTGGTTTTCAAAGCGTCGATAACGGTATTGCCGGTAACTACAATTTTTGCTTCCGGCACGTTCTCGCGCAGCAGATTGGCTTTGCTCGTCGCGGTAGGCGCAAAATGGTAATCGGCAAGTGCGCCGGTTAATTTGCGGTTCATTTCTTCCGGAAAAGGCGAATATTTATTGCCTGTACGCAGCCCTGCTTCAACATGGCCTACGGGAACCTGCGCATAAAAAGCTGCCAAAGCGCCAGCAAAAGTGGTAGTAGTATCGCCGTGTACCAGAACAAGGTCCGGCTTAGCTTCTTCCAAAACCTTCTGCAAGCCGCGCAGGGCTTTTTCCGTAACGTCATACAGCGTCTGCCCGGCGCTCATAATATTCAAATCATAATCGGGAGTAATGCCAAAAAGGTGCAGCACCTGATCAAGCATTTCGCGGTGCTGCGCGGTTACAGCCACCAGCGGTTCAATTTCGTCAGGATGTTTGCGCATTTTCAAAACCAGCGGGCACATCTTAATAGCTTCAGGGCGTGTGCCGAAAACTGTCATTACTTTCAGTTTTGCCATCAATCCCACTCCTTATCTGTCATTTAAAATGCCTATCTTTTTGGCGCCAAGCGCGACGCCGGAAATAATACATGCAATAATGCCGGCCGCCAGATAACCGTCAACTTCGGTAAGCAAAATAGCGGCAATGCCCAGCACTGCGCTGATAACATACATTAAAAGCACTGCCTGGCGCTGGCTGAGGCCCATCGCAAGCAGGCGGTGATGCAGATGCCCCTTATCAGGCTGAAAAATCGGGCGTCCGTTGGTGTAGCGGCGCACAATGGCAAAGGCGGTATCCATAATAGGCAGGCCCAGAGCAACGGCAGGCACCAGAAGCGCAATGGTGGCCGCGCTTTTTACAGCGCCGAAAATGGAAATTGCCGCCAGCATATAACCGATAAACATACTGCCGGTATCGCCCATAAAAATGCTCGCCGGGTTAAAGTTGTAGCGGATAAAGCCGATAATGCCGCCGGCAAGTGCAGCCGTAATAACGGCAACCGGGTAAAAGCCCTGCTGCAGGGCAACAAGAATAACCGTAACCGAAGCAATGCCGGAAACACCAGCCGCAAGCCCGTCAAGGCCATCCATCAAATTAACAACATTAGTAAAGCTTACAATCCAGAAAACCGTCAGCGGCACGGAAAAATATTCAAGGTAAAAATAACCGCCCCACGGATTGTTCAGCCATTCAATTTTAATATCAAACAGCACCAGCACAAACGCCGCCGCAATCTGCCCCAGCAGCTTTACTTTGGCAGGCAGCTGGTACTTGTCGTCCAGAATGCCGACGATAACAATTACTGTACCGCCCAGAAGCAGCGCAAAAATATCGCGCGTCATGTGCATGGTGGCAAGCACGGCAATGACAAAGGCCAAATAAATAGCAAGGCCCCCCAAGCGCGGCATAATGCCGTGATGAACCTTGCGTCCGTCCGGTTTGTCAAGAGCGCCGATGCGAAAAGCCAGTTTTTTTACATAAGGGGTTAAAACCCAGCTTGCTAAAAGAGCTATAATAAACGCTAAAATATACACTTGCACTTTCCCACCTCGAGGCTTAAAGCCGGAAATTAAATTCAGTTTTATAAAATTTGAGCAATTCAGATTATCGTAAATAGTATATCAAAAAATCGGCAGTTTGAACAACTTTTTTGAAAATTTTTTGCAGATTTGTAACAATTTTAATAGAAGCCCAAAAATCGGTAAATTTACCATAAGCATAAACGGCAGCGCCGCGATTGGCACTGCCGTCTTTACGTTTTAATATTAATTTTAATTTTCTGTTTCGCCGTCCAGAATAGTAATTTCCATTTTGGATGCCTTCAGCATTTCTTCCGCCAGCTTATCCGGGTAGGGATTGGCGTAAACAATGCGTTTAATACCGGCGTTGATGAGTATTTTTGTGCATACCACGCAGGGCTGGTGCGTGCAGTACAGCGTGCCGCCGTTTACCGATACGCCGTGAAAAGCCGCCTGCACAACGGCGTTTTGCTCGGCATGGATGCCGCGGCACAGTTCGTGCATTTTGCCGGAAGGAACTTTAAGCTGCTCGCGCAGGCAGCCGGTAACGGCGCAGTGTTCAAGCCCCGAAGGCGTGCCGTTGTAGCCGGTAGCCACAATCTGCCTGTTTTTTACAATTACGGCGCCTACGCTGCGGCGCAAACAGGTGCTGCGCTTACTTACCACGCGGGCAATTTCCATAAAGTAGTGGTCCCAGTCCGGTCTTGTATCCATACTCATTTCGTGCCGAAAATACGGTCGCCGGCATCGCCGAGGCCCGGCACAATGTAGCCGTGCTCGTTAAGCTTTTCGTCCAGCGCCGCCGTATAAACTTTAACGTCGGGATGTGCTTTGTTCAGCACTTCAACGCCTTCAGGTGCTGCTACAAGGCACATAAAGCGGATATTATTAAGACCGCGTTTTTTCAGCATGGTAATTGCCGCTTCCGCACTGCCGCCGGTTGCCAGCATCGGGTCTACAACAATGGTAATCGGGTCTTTATCGGGCGGAATTTTGCAGTAATATTCATGCGGCTCCAGCGTTTTTTCATCGCGGTACAAACCGATATGGCCAACATGGGCATTCGGAATCATGCGCAGCACGCCGCTTAAAAGGCCGAGACCGGCGCGCAGGATGGGCACAACAACGATATTGTTGTGCAGCTTGTAGCCGGTAGTTTCGCAAATCGGGGTCTGTACCGGCATTTCGTCCAGTTCAAGGTCGCGCGTTACTTCGTAGGTCATCAGCATGGCAATTTCGTCAAGCCATTCGCGGAAATCGCGGGAAGTAGAGTTAATATCGCGCATTTTGGAAAGTTTGTGTTTAATCAGGGGATGTTCTACAACGGTTATCTGCATGCAAATCTCCTCCTTAGGAAATTTCATTATCTGTTACAGCATGGGATACATTGGATATTTTGCGCACAATGCCGCAACGCGCTGTGCTGCTTCTGCCTGTTTTTCAGCATCTTCGGGGTTGTTAAGCACAAGCCCGATAATGGCTGCAACTTCTTTCATATCAGCTTCTTTAAAGCCGCGGGTAGTTACGGCAGCAGTGCCAAGACGGATGCCGCTGGTAACAAACGGGCTTTCAGGGTCAAACGGAATGGTATTTTTATTGCAGGTTACGCCAACTTCGTCCAGCAGGTGTTCTGCGGTTTTGCCGGTCATTTTCTGCCCGCGCACGTCAACCAGCAAAAGGTGGTTATCCGTACCGCCGGAAACAAGGCGGAAGCCTTCGGCAATAAGGCCTTCGGCAAGAGCCTGGCAGTTGGCAATAATCTGTTTGGCATATTCTTTAAATTCAGGTTTCAGCGCTTCGCCAAGCGCAACTGCTTTGGCAGCGATAACATGCATCAGCGGGCCGCCCTGCACGCCGGGGAATATAGCCTTGTCAATCTGTTTTGCATATTTTTCCTTGCACAAAATAAGGCCGCCGCGCGGGCCGCGCAGAGTTTTGTGCGTGGTTGTGGTAACAATATCGGCATAGGGAACCGGACTGGGATGCAGGCCTGCTGCAACAAGCCCTGCAATGTGGGCCATATCTACCATGAAAATAGCGCCGACGCTGTGGGCAATTTCTGCCATGCGTTCAAAATCAATTACGCGCGGATAAGCGCTTGCACCGGCAACAATCAGCTTCGGCTGAGCTTCTTTGGCAATGCGCGCAAATTCGTCGTAATCAATGCGCTCGGTTTCGTGCGTAACTCCGTAAGGGACTACATTATAATATTTGCCGGAAATATTAACCGGTGAACCGTGGGAAAGATGCCCGCCCTGCGACAGGTTCATGCCCATAATGGTGTCGCCCGGCTGCAAAAAGGCAAAGTATACTGCCGTATTGGCATTGGCGCCGGAATGTGCCTGCACGTTGGCGTGTTCTGCGCCGAACAATTTTTTGGCACGTTCAATGGCAAGGGTTTCTACCTTATCAACATATTCGCAGCCGCCGTAATAGCGGTGTCCGGGGTAGCCTTCCGCATATTTGTTGGTCAGCACGCTGCCCATCGCTTCCATTACTGCGGGGCTGACAAAGTTCTCGGAAGCAATCAGTTCAATTTTATTGCGCTGGCGTCCGAGTTCTTCACCGATAGCCGCAGCAATTTCGGGGTCACATACTGCAAGTTTTTCCAAATTCATTTAAGTCCCTCCATGAGTTTTATTAAACTGCATAATTAACAAAATCAGCGTTTTTCGGGGTAATGCGCGCGCTCACCGCCGATAAGGGGCGGGCGTGTACGCGCTGCCGTAACTATGGCCGCGCCGATAGTTTTCTGTGCAAGGCGCACCGGCACGGCAACACGTTTAAGGTGCATGCCGATTAAAGTCTGGCCGATATCAATGCCAAGATGCGCTTTAATGCTTTCAACCACTACCGGGTCAGTAAAATTATCGTAAGCCGCAGTTGCCATAGAACCGCCTGCATGAGGCATGGGGCGCACGGTAACTTCTTCCCAGCCAAATTTTTCCATGGCTTCGCGTTCCGTTACCAAAGCGCGGTTTAAATGCTCGCAGCACTGAAAAGCAAGGTACAGCCCGTGCCTTTTGGCAGTGCTGTAAATGCTTGCAAAAACTGCCTGCGCCGCTTCTTCAGAGCCGCAGGTGCCTATTTTGCCGCCGACAATTTCACTGGTGCTGCAGCCAACAACAAGAACCTGACCTGCACGGCAGCCGGAAACTTCTATCAGTTCTTCAACTGCCCGCTGCGCTTCGGCAGCAAGTTCTTCCTTATTCATCAGCCTTCCGCCTCCAGCGCCATAATCTTTTCCACGCGGCGTTCGTGGCGTCCGCCTGCAAATTCGGTATGCAGCCAGACATCTACAATCATTTCGGCAAGACCAACGCCGGTTACGCGCTCGCCCAAAGCCAGAATATTGGCGTTGTTATGCTCGCGGCTCATTTTTGCGCTGTATACGTCGCCGCAAACTGCTGCGCGCACGCCTTTAATTTTGTTGGCCGCTATGGAAATACCAAGCCCGGTGCCGCACACAAGTATGCCCAAATCGGCTTCGCCGCCGGTAACGGCATGGCCTACTTTAGCAGCATAATCCGGGTAATCGCACGATTCTTCGGTATAAGTGCCTTTGTCAATTACCTCGTAACCTTTAAGTTCCAGATAATCTTTTAAATGGTTTTTAAGATGGATACCGCCGTGATCGCTTCCCATTGCGATTTTCATTACAGTCACCCTCTGTCTTTTTATAATATATTGCTATTATTGTTATTTTAACACAAAACTTTTAAGTTGCGTACTGTTTTTTAACAGCGCTTCAATATCGGCTGCCGTAAGCACCTGCCGCCCGGCAGCTTTGCGCATACGGTTCATAACCGCAAGGCCGATGCCGTCTTCCGTTACGCCTTCGGAAAAAATAATGCCCACGCCCAGCTTATCGCACCGGCGCAGCAGACGGTACAGTTTAACGGCAAGTTCCGTTGTATCACTGCCCCAGTTTAAAATGTGCAAATTCTGCGTGCGCTGCATGGTTTCCGCAGCTTCGCCGCCGCAAATTACCGCTGCGGTAGTAACTTTGGCTGCTTCCTTCGCCAAAAGTGGCAGAAGCTTTAACGCTTCTTTATCTTCAACAACATACATTTTTGCTTTCGGAGCATAATGGCGGTACTTCATGCCCGGTGCACGCGGCTTTAAGGTTTCCGCTCCGGCAAGGGCCGGGTCCAGCTCCACTCTGCCCAAAACTTCTTCCAGCTGCTCGCGCGTAATTCCGCCCGGGCGCAAAATAACAGGCACTTCGCCGGTAGTGTCAACTATGGTTGATTCCACGCCTACCGTGCATGCGCCGCCGTCGATAATACCGGCAATGCGCCCCTGCATATCGGCAAGCACCGTTTCGGCATCGGTCGGGCTCGGTTTGCCCGATAAATTTGCCGAGGGCGCCGCCACAGGCGTTCCGGCAAGGCGGATAAGCTGCGCAGCCACCGGATGCGACGGCATGCGCACCGCCACCGTGTCAAGCCCGGCACTTACTTCATCAGGCACGATACTGCTTTTGGCAACAATTACAGTCAGCGGCCCGGGCCAGAACTTTTCAATTAAAAGCTGCGCCTGTTTTGTAAGCCCGGTTGTTAATTTTAAAATATCTTCTTTATCTGCAATATGCAAAATAAGCGGATTGTCATTCGGGCGGCCCTTGGCTTCAAAAATTTTGCGCACCGCTTCGCCGTTAAGGCCGTCGGCGCCAAGCCCGTAAACCGTTTCCGTAGGGAAAGCAACAGCTTCGCCCTGTTTTATCAGCGCAGCCGCTTCACGCAGCATTACGCCGTCCGTATCATTTTGCAAGTTCCAATAACGCGTCTGCATAAATAGTTCCTTCTTTCGCTGCAAAAACCATCCGTTCTATGCCGGCATAATCGCGGCGCACGGCCACAACGCCAAAACCGTGGCTGCGGCATAAATCCGCAACGGCGCTGCCCTGGTTAATGCCAATTTCAAACGCCATAAAGCCGCCGTCTTTTAAATGCGCCGTGCTCCCGGCAATAATGCGGCGGTAAAAATTAAGCCCGTCCGCCCCGCCGTCCAGCGCAAGGCGCGGTTCACGCTTAACGTCTGCCGCAAGCCCTGCAATATCGGCGCTCGGTATATACGGAGGGTTGGAAATTATCACATCAAATACGGCATCACGCGGCAGCGCGGAATATAAATCGCTGCGTACAAACTGCAGCCGCTCCGCAACGCCAATGTTTGCCGCGTTTTCTTTGGCAACGGCAAGCGCCCCCGGCGATACGTCAACTGCCGTGCCATGCGCCTCCGGAAGCATATCCAGAAGCGACACGATAATAGCACCGCTGCCCGTGCCTATGTCAAGAATCTGCGGCCTTTCAATAAAGCCCGCCAGTTTTGCCGTGCATTCAACCAAAAGTTCTGTTTCCGGCCGCGGAACCAAAACATCCGGCGTTACTTTAAAATCGTACTTCATAAACGCACGGCTGCCCAAAATATACGCCAAGGGCTCAGCCGCCGCACGCCGCGCCACATAACCGCGGTACTGCGCCAGCTCGTGTTCTTCCAGCGGCTGGTCAAAATGCACATATAAAGTTATACGCTGGCACTTTAAAACGGAACAAAGCAGTATTTCCGCATCCAAGCGAGGATTTTCCAACCCTTTCTCTGCGAAATACTGCTTTGTCCAGTCCAGCACCTTAGCAATAGTCCATATAGGTTTTGCTGTCATTTTATTTCACCTGCTGCAGCAGCTTGCTTTGCTGCGCCGTAATCAGTGCGTCTAAAATTTCGTCCAAATCGCCGTTTAAAACCGCGTCCAGGCGGTGCAGGGTTAAACCAATGCGGTGGTCGGTAACACGCCCCTGCGGATAGTTATAAGTGCGGATACGCTCGCTGCGGTCGCCCGTGCCAACCTGACTTTTGCGGTCCTGCGCCGTTGCTGCGCGCTGCTTTTCCTGTTCCATTTCCAAAACGCGGCTGCGAAGTACGCGCATACATTTTTCGCGGTTTTTAAGCTGCGATTTTTCGTCCTGGCACTGTGCCACAATGCCGGTGGGTATATGCGTTATGCGCACCGCCGATTCGGTTTTGTTTACATACTGGCCGCCTGCGCCGCCCGCACGGTAAGTGTCAATTCTTAAATCAGCCGGGTTAATGTCAATGTCCACTTCTTCCGCTTCCGGCAGCACCGCCACCGTAACGGTGGAAGTATGCACACGCCCCTGCGATTCGGTTTCCGGCACGCGCTGCACGCGGTGTACGCCGCTTTCAAACTTCATGCGCCCAAAAACACCCTGTCCGCTCAGCTGAAAAACTATTTCCTTAAACCCGCCGAGCTCCGTCGGGCTGGCATCCATTATTTCAAGGCTCCAGCGGCGGCTTTCAGCATAATGCTGATACATGCGGAACAATACACCCGCAAACAGCGCCGCTTCCTCGCCGCCCGCACCGCCGCGGATTTCCACAATCGCGTTCTTGTCGTCGTTGGGGTCGGAAGGCAAAAGCAAAATTTTCAGCCGTTCTTCATATTCCGCCAGCTGCGGCTTAAGTTCTTTCAGTTCTTCCTGCGCCATTGCCGCCAGTTCCCTGTCGCTGCCGTCGGCAATAATTTCTTCCGCTTCTTCTCTGGCTTTATCCAAGATTTTATATTCGCGGTAAGCGGCAACAACGTCGGTCAGTTTGGCATGTGCACGCGCGTATTTCTGCCATTCTGCCTGGTTGGCAATTACATCGGGGTCGCTTATTTTTGCTTCCAAATCAAGATATTTATCTTCAAGTGCCTGTAATTTATCCTGCATTAGGTTCTCCTACTAATTTTTCTTCCGGGCAAGTTTCCGGTTCCTGCGCCAAATCTTCCGGCGGCACAACCGCTTTCAGCGAAGCAATAGCCACTTCAATCTGGCTGTCATCCGGCTGGCGCGTGGTTAATTTTTGCAGCAAAAGCCCCGGCGTAATGGCAATGCGTACAAGCGGGTTATCGGTATGCGCACCGGCATAACGGATAAGCTCGTAGCTTACGCCTGCAATTACAGGCATTAAAATAATACGCGAAGCAATACGCTCCAAAAGGCTTGGCCAGCCCAGAAAAGTAAAAATAAACATGCTTATCAGCATGACAATCATCAAAAAGTTGGTGCCGCAGCGTGGGTGCAGCGTGCTGAACGGGCGCACGTTTTCTACCTTTAAAGGCAGGCCCGCTTCATAAGTGTAAATGGTTTTATGTTCAGCTCCGTGATACTGGAACACGCGCTGAATATCATTCATCGAAGAAATTGCCGCGATATATGCCAGAAAAATTGCCATACGCAGCACGCCTTCTGCTAAATTCAAAGCCATGTGGTCCTGGGTAATGCCTGTTAAAAAGCGCATTGACCAGGTAGGGATAACTATAAAGAGCAAAATGGCAAGCCCTGCCGAAACGGCAATGGTCAGCGCCATCTCTTTGGAATCGAGCTTTTCGTCTTCATCGCCCGATACCTGCGCCGAATAAGCCAGCGCTTTCATACCCATAACGAGCGATTCTACAAGCGACACAACGCCGCGCAAAAACGGTTTTTTTAGTATTGGATAGCGGTCGGAAATACTGTTTACCGGGCGCACATCAACGGAAATTTCACCGTCCGGCTGCCTTACGGCAACGGCAACATGCGTTTTTCCGCGCATCATTACGCCTTCTATTACAGCCTGTCCGCCAACATTTGGTTTCTTATTCATAATATTCCCTCAAACAAACTCCATATACAAACACAGCAGAGCTTTCGCTCTGCTGTCGGTAAATTATTTTCCATAACGTTTGTTGAATTTTTCGATACGGCCGCGGGCAGCTACGTTACGCTGCTGGCCGGTGAAAAACGGATGGCATTTGGAGCAAACGTCCACGCGCAGTTCCGGTTTAACAGAGCCGGTCATAAAAGTGTTACCGCATGCGCAGGTAACTTTAACTTCACCATATTTCGGATGGATTCCTTCTTTCATTCGATTGCACCTCACTTTACAAAAGACTCTATATAGCATGTCGATATTAACGCTTATATATTGTAGCATAGCGCGGCAAGTTGTGCAAGCATTATTTTAGTTGTTTGCCGTTTAAAAAAGCAGTCCGCTCTGTTATCGTCAATACCGCCGCACTTTAATCAGCAGATATTTATCTGCCGGCCAGCTTTTTAATCAGCTCCGGCGTTGCCGCGTTATAAATTTCGCCGTCCCATTTTATATTCGGACCTTTGCCGCAGTGCTTCAAACACCCGCAAATTTTAAAACTAAAGCCGCCCTTGGTACTGATGCCGCCGCTTTCTGCTCCGTATGCCCCGCGTATATGCTTTAACAGCGCCGCCGAACCATTGGCAGCACAATTTTTACCGCCGCAAACTTCCAGCCTGTGCGGAGCCTGCGCCGTTTTTAAACTTGGGTAACGCTTAATAACGGCGTTTAAAAAAGTAATTTTAATGTTTAAAAGCGCGGCAATATCTTCAATAAGGCAGTCCGTAAGCACGCCGCCGTTATGCTCCTGTGCTTCTTTTAGCAGTTCCACCAGCGCAAACTGATTCTGCGGCGCATCCTGCCATTTATAATATTCAACTGCTTCGTGTATGTTCCAGCTTTCCATAGGGTTCCTTTCTAAAAACAAATAATTTATAAAACGTATTTTATCATTTGCTGCCGCAGCATGCAAATTTTAGTCCGCCCTATGCGCCGCTTTTTCCAGCATCAAACTGCAAAATTCGGCGCTGCGCTGAATAACAAGTCCCGAACACAAAACAGTAAACACTGTACATATGCCAAACTTTCCTCCAAGCAGCACGCCGGAAACAACCAATAAAGCATCCAGTGCTGTACGGACAGTTTTGACGGGCCAGTTATTTTTTTCTGCCAGAGAAAACGTCAGCGCCTCATAAGAACCTTTGCCCAAATCAGCAGCAGCGTAAGCACCTGTACCGGCAGCAAAAATTATAATACCAACGCACATAACTGCCAAACGCAGCCAAGTCTGTTCGGGATAAACATTAATTTTGGCAAATACATCAACGAAAAAACTATATATAATTTGATATACGATTGTACCGGCGTTTATCTGCCTGCGGTCATAAAACAAGGAAATTATAAGCATGGCTGCCGCTACAATAAAAGAAGCCATGCCGAGCGACATTCCGAAAGTTACAGACATTCCCTGCCACAATACAGCCAGTGTTGCGCCGCCAAAGCCGGCGCCCATAGCCAACATAATGCCGTAAGCGGCAACTATCGAACCAATAATCAACAGCGCAGTTTTATAAATGAGCAGGCGTTTTTCCATCATATCCATCTCCATATGCTACATTAAAACGAAAAGGACTACAAATTTTACTGTTGTGTTCAGAAACAGAAAAATTTATAGTCCTTAATAAACGGGCACAATATATACTTATAAAAAAATGGTGGAGACAAGCGGGATCGAACCGCTGACCTCTTGAATGCCATTCAAGCGCTCTCCCAGCTGAGCTATGCCCCCATAACAATAAAAATTATACTTGAGTTATGCGCGCTTGTCAATACCTGCACAGCACAGTTTAAATTTTGCCAAGGCATTTATTATGCGTTTTTATTTTCCAGTGCGGCGTTTAAACTGCCGCTGCGGAAACCTTCCAAATCAAGCGCAGCATACAAAAAGCCTGCGTTTTTAACGGCAGCGGAAATTTCTTTGCGTTGTGCTGCAGCTTTTGCAAAATCGTTTTCCGCAACTTCAATACGCGCCAGTTTTCCGTGACAGCGTACGCGCATTTCTTTAAAGCCCATATCTAACAGCGCCTGCTCAGCACGCTCTACCATGGCAAGTTTTTCTGCAGTAATCTCCTCCCCGTAAGGGATGCGAGAAGCAAGGCAGGCATAAGAAGGCTTGTTCCATGTAAAAATGCCCAGTTCTCGGGATGCTTCCCTTATATCCAGCTTGCTGAAACCGGCGCTGCGCAGCGGGCTTAAAATGCCAAGCTCCGCCGTGGCGCGCATACCGGGGCGGTAATCGTTTTCGTCATCAGTATTGGCGCCATCGGCAACCGCAGTAATGCCGTGTTTTGCCGCTTCAGCTTTTATCGCACTGAACAGCGCATATTTGCAGTAATAACAACGCTGCGCTCCATTTTCGCAAAAGCCGGGTATGGCAAGCTGGTTCAGCTCAATTTGCGCATGCTTAACACCATAGCTTTGCAAAATTTTGGCAACGTCTGCCGCTTCGTGCCGCGGATAGCTTTGCGTTGTTACTGTAATTGCCAAAAGTTTTTCGCCCAGCGCTTCGTGCGCGGCATATACCAGAAAGGCACTATCCACGCCGCCGCTGAAGGCTACGGCAAGGCTGCCGCAGTTTTTTAACTTTTGTAAAAGCAGGTTATATTTATTTTGTAATGTTTCGTTCATAGCAAACCCCTCAAATTTAATAATGCAAAATTATTATAATACGCGCTGCACCACTTGCGCAACAAACAAAAACCGTTTAAGATGTTAGCAGAGACAAATTACAGCAAAGGAGCATGATTATGCCAGAATTAAAACCCGGCCTTGCCGGCACCGCCGAAACCATTGTACGCGAAACAAATACCGCCATTGCTATGGGCAGCGGCAGTTTGCAGGTTTTTGCAACTCCCTGCATGGTTGCCCTGATGGAACAGGCAGCCTGCAATGCAGTTGACCCCTGCTTTAACGATAGCGAAAGCAGCGTTGGCACCTTGGTAAATATCACCCACGATGCCGCCACTGCGCTTGGTAAAAAAGTTACCGCCACCGCAACGCTTGTTGAAGTGCAGGGCCGCAAACTTGTTTTTGAAGTTACCGCCGCCGACGAGGACAAGCAAATCGGCAAAGGCACGCACGAACGCTTTATTGTAAACAAAGAAAAATTTATGGCAAAGCTCGGCTGAGCGCCGTAACAGTACAAAAGGCATTACGCACAACGCGCAATGCCTTTTTGTTATTTAAGCACTTTATGCAAAAATGCTTTTAAACGTTCATTCTGGGGGTTTTCAAAAATTTCCTGCGGCGTTCCTTCCGCCTGCACGTAACCGTCTGCCATAAACAGCACTTTGGTTGCAACCTCGCGGGCAAAACCCATTTCGTGCGTTACAACAACCATGGTCATTTTTTCTTCGGCCAGTTCGCGCATGGTGCGCAAAACTTCGCCGGTCAGTTCCGGGTCGAGCGATGAAGTCGGTTCGTCAAATAACATAATGGCAGGTTTTGTTGCCAGAGCCCTTGCAATGGCCACGCGCTGCTGCTGCCCGCCGCTCAAGCGGCGCGGGTATTCGTGCGCTTTTTCCAAAAGCCCTACCTTGCTTAAAAGAACCTTCGCTTCTTCAATAACCTCGTCGCGGTTGCGCTTCTGCACCTGCACCGGCGCTTCAATAAGATTTTCCAGCACCGTCATGTGCGGAAACAAATTAAACTGCTGAAACACCATGCCCATTTTACAGGCAATGCGGCGGCTTTCATCGCCAGGCGCATATACAACCTGCCCGTCGGGTTTGGTTTCGGCAAGCGTTTCTCCGTCGATAACAATTTTGCCGCTGTCGATAATTTCCAGCTTATTCAGGCAGCGCAGAAAAGTACTTTTGCCGCCGCCGCTGGGGCCTATAACCGCAACAACTTCGCCTTCGTCAACACTTAAATTAATGCCCTTTAAAACTTCCAGCCCCTGAAAACTTTTATAGATATTTTGTGCGTTAATTTTGTTCATGATACTAAATGCTCCTGTCAGTCATATCTGGAATATTTGCGTTCCAACTTATTGAACCCGTAGGTTAAAACAAGGGTCATCAAAAGGTAAAACACACCTGCAACCAAAAACGGCGTAATGCTGAAATCGCGCTGTACAAGGTTGCGCGTTGTACGCAGAAGGTCGTTCATTGCCAATACGTAAATTAAAGAAGTATCTTTAACCAATGTAATGGTTTCGTTGCTTACCGGCGGCAGAATCAGGCGGAAAACCTGCGGCAGCACAATGCGGCGCATGGTCTGCACATAATTCATGCCCAAAGTGCGGGCAGCTTCGTACTGGCCTTTAGGCACTGCCTGAATGCCTGCGCGGAAAATTTCGCAGAAATAAGCGGCATAGTTCAGTACAAAGGCAAATACCGCAGCCGGAAAATCATCCAGCCTTACGCCGATACCGGGAATAAACGGCAGGCCGTAATATACAAACAGCAATTGCAGCATCAGCGGCGTACCGCGCAGCAGCCATACATAAACGCCGATTATATCGCGCAGCGCCTTAAAGCCGGATACGCGCCCCAGTGCCAGAAGCACGCCAAGCGGTATCGAAAGCACAATAGTTATCGCAAACAATCTTATAGTTTCAAGGGTTCCCTCCCACATCTGCGGCAGGATGCTTATAACATAATCCATTTTTTACTCCTCGGGCATTAACAGTTTGGCGGACCGGCAGCATTACTACCGGCCCGCAGCTTTGATAAATCTTAGTAGTTGGTTAAATCAGCGTTGAACCATTGTTCGGAAATCTTTTTGGCAGTACCGTCTTTTTTCATTTCGTCCAGCGCTTTGTCAATCAGCGGTGCATAATCTTTGTCATCCTTACGGAAAGCAACGGCTACAACTTCATCACCGAGGTTTTCTTCAAGGATTCTGTATTTGCCGGGGTTTTTGCTGTCATAGTAACGGGCAAGTACGGCGTCTACAACTGCTGCTTCAACACGGCCGCTGTCGATATCCATGTAAACGGCTGCAAAGTCAGGATATTTTCTGTATTCTTTCAAAGAATTGCGCATTTCGTCGTTGCCGTCGATAATGTAAGAACCGGTGCTGTCATCCTGTACTGCTACAACTTTTCCGGCCAGGTCGGCAATTTTATTAATGGAAGAATTTGCCGGTACAACAATCAGCTGAGCGTTTTTCATATAAGGTTTGGAAAGCTGGTAAACTTCGGCGCGTTCCGGATTAACGGTAAAGCAGTTCCAGATGGCGTCAATGCGTTTGCCTTTCATTTCGGCTTCTTTGGAAGCCCAGTCGATAGGTTTAAATTCAACTTCCAGCCCTGCGCGTTTGCAGGCTTCGCGTGCCATGTCGATATCGTAGCCGACAATTTCATTTTTCTCGTTGCGGAAGCCCATCGGCGCAAAGTTGTCGTCAAGGCCTACAACCATTTTTTTCGGGCCGTCGCTGCCGCAGCCGGCTACCAGCATTACTGCCATCAGCATCGTCATTGCTAAAAGTAAAAGTTTCTTCATTTGAAAATCCCCCTTCAAAAAATTAAATATCGTTGTTATGTTTTAGATTATACTTTAGTTCGCTAAATTTGTAAAGCCCTAAATTAAAATTTTTTTAAATTTTTTCGCAGGAATTTTTGCAAAGCACTGCGAATAAACCATTGTGTTAAATTTATTACAGAGGGGATGTACCAAAAATGCTTGTAACCGACAGAAAAACCGATTACTTTGAAAAACGCGCCGGCGGCACCGGCACAACCATTATGGAGCACATTATAGACGAGAAAGTTTATAACGGCAAAATTGCAGCTTACGCCCGCGTTATTTTAAAACCGGGGTGCTCGCTTGGCTACCATAAGCACGAAGGCACCAGCGAAACGCTGTATATTTTAAGCGGCACCGCCGAATACAACGACAACGGTACGGAAATGGAGCTGTTCCCCGGCGACGTGGCATTCTGCCCCGAAGGCGAAAGCCACAGCATCGGCAACAGCGCACATTCCAAAACTGACCTTGTTGTTATGGCACTGATTGTCAACGAAAAATAAGCTTGCCAAAAGTGTTTTTTCCGTAAACTTTCCTCCGCTTTTATTGACACTGCCCATGCCGGTGCTATAATGAATGTGTATTAAATATATTAAATATTTATGTTATAAAATAAAACTACACTTATAGTATCTAGTATCGGCTAAGGAAGTGTTTATTATGGCAGGCTCACAAACTAAACGCGACATAGCTTTAATCTTAGCAGCCAGCTTTTTTTACATGGCCAGCCCAATGCTGATAACGCCGATAATTACCGGCTTTTCGGAATCGCTCGGCGCCAGTGGCGTGATGATGGGCTTTATCGGCGGCATAATGAATATCTGCTCGCTCGTCAGCCGCCCCTTCATCGGCGTGCTGGTTGACAGAATCAGCAAATACAAACTCTCCTCCTTCGGCATTTTCTGCGTGCTGCTTAGCTGCATTGGCTATTTTTTTGCGCAAAGCCCAGCACTTATTGTCGCCGCAAGGATAATTAATGGGCTTGGTTTTGCCTGCTGCTCAACCTGCCTATCCACATGGATGTCAGACCTTTTGCCGCCCAACAAAATCGGCTCCGGCATGGGCATTTTCGGTACTATGAACGCCCTCAGCATGGCCATTGCGCCTGCTGCCGGCATCAGCATTTACCAGCTAACCAACCACCGCACTGCCTTTTTTATAGCTGCCGTTACTGCTTCACTGGCGCTGATAATTGTGCAGTTTGTAAAAAACAGGGACGAAGCACCTGCGCAGCCTGCCAAACGAAGCCTGCAATTTTTTGATAAAAATGTCTTCCCTATCGCGTTTATCATGATGATGTTCGGCATCCCATACTGCGCCACACAATCATTTTTGGTAAGCTACGCCGAAGCAAGGCACCTTAGTATCAGCATCAGCCTGTTCTTTCCGGCTTACGCCGCAGCGCTGCTTATTTTGCGCCTAAGCCTGAAGAATTATTTTGACACAAAGCCCTTTGGCATGTTTTTTGCAGCAAGCATTGTAAGCACCTCGCTGGCACTGTATTTTCTTGCCACTATGCAAACCAATGCCGGGCTTCTTGCAGCAGCTGTATTTATGGCTGGCGGCAACGGCATAATGTTTTCCGTATGCCAATCAACCGCTATGCTGCTTGCACCTAAAAACAAACGCGGGCTTGCCAACAGCACTTTTTATATCGGCATTGATGTCGGCATGTCGCTCGGCCCGATTATTGCCGGATTTTTTTACCAGCATTTTGCCATTACGCTGTTTTACCCGCTGTTTTTCTTTACCATACCGTTAGCCATAATTGCTTTTTTAGTTTACCGGCACATTGCCAAAAAGTTAAAACAGGCTCATGCCTGAATAAGCACTTCTATAACGCCTTACAGCAGATAACAGCTTTGACAAAACCTACACTAAAAGGTATAATATAAAAAGAAATAGCCGATGGTGGTGCGTCGGCTCTCTCTAAATTTCATAAGTATTTGAAAAGAAGCCACGTACCAATATGTGGCTTCTTTTTATGTCTTAAAAGTTAATTACTTTTTAGACAAGATAATAGCAATCAAAGTACCGAAAGCTACCATTAACGATAAGGATTCGTAAACTGTCATGCTATCACCTCCGTTTCGGAGGAGCCAACCCATCGGCTAAATCAAGTATAAAATTATAACGCAAAAATATGTTTTGTAAAACAGTTTATTTTTAGCCAACAATTCGTTTAAAGCAAACAAATACACAAAAGCACAACATTATTTAAAAATGTTGTGCTTTTATTTTTTACACCATCTCAGCAAAATGCCAGAAAAGTTTTATGTCATAAATGATGATTACTGTTCCGCAGATTTTGTTGATGAGGTTTAGCGTGCGCGGGGTTATTAAACTGCCTGCCAGCGACACGATAAGTGCCAGGCTTATAAACCACAGGCAGGAGGCGGAGATAACGCCGAATAAAAAGTGCAGCGACTGCGCGTGGTTCATAGTTGCTTTAAACGCGCCCAAAAGCATAGTGCCGTCGATAACGGCCTGCGCGTTGAACCACGTTACCACACACGCCTGCCATACGGTTTGCCCCAGCCCCAGCATTTGTTTTATGTCCGCTAAGGCGGATACTTTGCTTTTTAACAGACCCCAGCCGATGTAGGCTACAACCAGCCCGCCAATAAACAACATCGCCATTTGCACGGCGGCGTATTTTTGCATTATCAGCCCGATGCCGAAAAAGCACGCCATGGCAAGAGTAATGTCAAAAAAGATGACGATAAGCGCTGTTAAAAGCGCCCGCCAGCGCGTCTGCGTAAGCGCGCTGTTAATAACAAACAGGTTCTGCATGCCGATAGGGGCGACGTAGGCGAGGCCTAAGGTTAGGCCCTGGATATAAAAGTCCACTTTTTTCTCCTTAAAAGTATTCGTCTTTGTAGTTACTTTACTACTTTTAACTCATTCTTTCTCATTCATGTTACTTTTTATAGGCTAAAAAGTAACCAAAAAGCCTTCGCTCCTCAAAAAATTTAACCGCTCCGTATCAAAGAAGCATGCCACTTGCAGCGCCTGCGGGAACTCGCTTGCTACGCAAGCTCAAACACCCTGCAGCGAATGCTACAAGTGCCTTTTTATTTTAAGCCTACGCTGATTTTTTGAAAGTCGCGGCTCCACCCAAATTCGTACTTTGGCAACTTTTTCATTTTAATTACACTATTCCAAATTTTTCAGCAGCCTGTTATTCTACGATGTGAGTTTACCTTTTAGTAAAAAGCAATAAAGTGCTACACACGGCAGTACGCGGCATCGGATTTTAGCAAGATTTGCTAAGAAAAACGGCAAAAATAAGGTGTTTGAGCGCAGCGAGTTCCGCAATTTTTGCCGTTTTTAGGCAAACATGCTTGCAGAAAAAAATCCGACTAGCCGCGCGACTTTTCTTCGCCGGTTCTTTTGGTCGCTCAAAAGAATCGGCATGAATAGAAAAGTAAAAATTAAAAAGCACTATTCTTCATACAAAAACGCAAACAAAATGAACACTAAAGTAAATTAAAAGCACTAACTTAATACAAAGCCTCTACCCAAAATTCACAATCCACCGTCGCGTCTTATTTTTCGCTGTAAATACACAAACCTGCCGCCTAAAAACAGTACGGCGCACAGCAGCCCAAAGTCAAGGCTCAGCCAGTAGGAAGAAGGGCCGAGGTTTAAACAGTAATCAAAGTAGCAGCCGAGCGGCAGGCAAATCAGCCAGTAGGCTGCCAGCCCCGCCCAAAAGGTTGCCTTAACATCTTTATAGCCGCGCAAAATGCCCTGTATCGGTGCGGCGGTAGCGTCCATAACCTGAAAGAACATGGCGTAGAACAAAAAGCCAATGGTCTGTCTGATAATTACAGGCTCCGAAGTGTACAGCCCGGCAATAAATTCACGGTCGAACAATACAAAAACAGTCAGCAGCACTGCCACCGTAATATTGCAGGCAATGCCGAGCAAACTGTAGCGCAGTGCTTCGCCGAAACGGCGGGCACCGGCTTCGACGCCTACAACAATGGTCAGCGACATGGAAAAACTGAGCGGCACCATGTAAAGCAGCGAAGTGAAACTCATTGCCGCCTGATGCGCAGCAATAATAACCGTGCCGAACTTGGCAATAAAAATGGCTATAACGCCGAAAATACTCGCTTCCATAAAAATTGCCATGCCCATGGGCACGCCAAGCGACAGGTTTTCGCGCAGCTGCGCCATATCAAACTTAAACTTGTCGGTAAAAATGCGCAGGGGCGCAAATGCCGGCAGTTTATGCACAACCCACACGAAGATAAAAAATTCCAGCCAGTAGGTAATGCCGGTTGCAAGGCCCGCACCAATGCCGCCCAGCGCCGGGGCGCCGAATTTGCCGAAAATAAGGCAGTAGTTTAAAAATGCGTTTACCGGCAGCGCCAAAAGGTAAATTTTCATGGTAATGCCAGTGTAGCCGCTGGTATCTACCAGTGCACGCAGCGCCGTGGATAAAAAGAAGGGTAGCACGCCAACGCCGATAGCGGCGATATACATTTTGGCAATATAGTGAACCTGCGGCTCCAGCCCAAAGGTTCCCAGCAGCCTGTCTAAAAACAGCACGCCCGCAACCAGCAGCAGCAGTGAAAACGCCGTTGCCAGCAGCATGGTATGGCGCACTACCCTGCCGATATTCTGCCGCTCGCCCCTGCCCAAAAGATGGGCAATTATCGGCATGGAGCCAAGCAAAATACCGTTCAGCGATGCCATTACAGGCATCCATAAATTGCCGCCGATTGCAGTACCCGCAAGGTGTACCGCACCGGCATGCCCGCTCATGGCCGAATCGCAGAAATTCATTGCCATAATGGCCGTCTGCGTTATTAAAATGGGTATCATTACGTCCAGCAGCCGCCTAAGGCGAACTGCATTCTTTTTGTCTAACATAAACTTCCCTTCTATTTTGCCGCTTCCGCTTCGGCAAGTTCTTCCAGATACGCCCAGCGGTCGGTTAAATCGCTGATGCGCTGCGTAAGTTCCTGCTGCTTGGCAGTAAGCTCCGTAAGTTTTACAAAGTCCGTGCCGCAGGCGTTAATTTCCATTTCCGTCATTTTAAGTTCGGCCTCCGCCTGCGCAATAACCTGCTCTATCTGCTCGTATTCCAGTTTTTCCTTATAAGTCATTTTGGGCGCACGCTGCTTGTCCTCGCGCTGCTGGGGTTTAACAGTGCTCTGTGCGCGTTCCTGCTGGCGCGCAAGGTTCTGCGCTTCGGTGCGGGCCTGTTCGTAACGGCTGTAATCACCAATAAACTGGCGCACTTCACCGCCGCCCATAAAAGCAAAAATTTTACCGGCAAACCTGTCTAAAAAATAGCGGTCATGCGATACGGCAATAACCGCACCGTTAAAGGTATCAAGGTAGTCCTCCAGTACAGAAAGCGTCGGTATGTCGAGGTCATTGGTAGGTTCGTCCAGTATAAGCACGTTAGGCGCGCTCATTAAAACGCTCAAAAGGTACAAACGGCGCTTTTCCCCGCCGCTTAATTTGCTTACCGGCACCCATTGCAGCTCCGGCGGAAACAAGAAGCGTTCCAGCATCTGCGCCGCCGTTATGCGCGTGCCGTCTGCGGTTTCAATATAATCGCTGACGTTTTTTATATATTCCAAAACGCGGCAGTCGGCGTCTTTAAACTCGCTGTGCTGGGCAAAATAACCAATTTTTACGGTTTGCCCAACCTTAACGGTGCCGCGTGTCGGCGCAAGCCTCCCGGCGATAATATCCATTAAACTGCTTTTGCCGCTGCCGTTAGGGCCAACAATGCCAATTCGGTCATTGCGGAGCAGCACGTAATTAAAATCATCAATATAGGTTTTCCCGCCGTAATCCAGCCCGATGTGCTCGCACTCAATAATGGTTTTGCCAAGGCGCGAGCCAACGGAAGAAATTTCCAGCTGCTGCTCGGTTTTGATGTTATTTACTTCTTTTTTCAATTCATTAAACCGCTCACTGCGCTCTTTGCTTTTGGTGCGGCGTGCTTCCGCCCCACGGCTTATCCACGCCAGTTCACGCCGGTACACGTTGCGCAGGCGCTGAGCTGCCCCGGCTGCCGCAATGCAGCGTTCTTCGCGCTTTTGTAAAAACAAACTGTAATTGCCGGTATATAAATAGCCTTCGCCGCCGTCAATTTCCAAAGTGCGGTTTACAACACGGTCAAAAAAATAGCGGTCGTGCGTAACCATTAAAAGCGCACCCTTGCGTTTCTGCAAAACTTCTTCCAACCAGGCAACGGTTTCGTTGTCCATGTGGTTGGTAGGTTCGTCCAAAATCAAAAGGTCGCTGGGGCGCACCAAAACACCGGCCAAAGCCACGCGCTTGCGCTGCCCGCCGCTTAATTCTTTCATCGGCTGCTGCAAATCGGTAATGCCAAGTTTATCCAAAACGGCTTTGGCTTCGCTTTCCATCTGCCAGGCAAATTTGCTGTCCATCTCCTGCTGCAAAGCAAGCAGCTTCTGGCGCGCGGCTTTATTTTCCGGCTCTGCCGCTGCCTGCTGCACTGCTTCTTCATAACGGCGCACAACGTCAAGCTGCGGCGATTCGCCCCTGAATACCTGCTCCAGCACCGTTGCGTCAGGGTCAAAAGCCGGGTCCTGCGGCAAATATTCAATTACGCAGGTGCCGTTTTTGGTAATTTTGCCTTCGCTTGGTTCGCCGGTGGCTATATCGCGCAGCAGCGTGCTTTTGCCCGTGCCGTTAACGCCGATAACGCCTATTTTGTCGCCTTCTTCTATATTAAAACTGATATTTTTAAACAAAGTTCTTACGCCATAGCTATGGCCCAAATTTTCTGCACTTAAAATCATAATCTTACCTCGCTCACAAGTATGTTTATATCTTAACACAAATCAGCGCCAAAAACAAAATCGCCCGGCTTATGCGCAGATTTGCTTGACAAAAAAGCCGTGGCTGATATAATTAATTTATTCAATTGCATAGGCGACGCGGAACTGACGGATATAAGTGGAACTAACCACGTGGACCGCGCTGCTGTAAGATTAGCCGGCCGTCTGGGCAGAGAGAAATGCCCGGACGGCTTTTTGTTTGGTTATTTCTCTCCTTCGTTGCACAGTAAAGGAGATTTTATCATGAAAAACAGATGGCTTATCGCACTGGCAGCAGTAGGCATCCACATTTCCATCGGCAGCGTTTATGCATGGAGCGTACTTACCCGCCCCATTATGGCGGAACTTGGCTTTACCTTGCAGGAAACAACGTGGGCTTTTTCCATTGCTATTTTGTTTTTAGGGCTTTCCGCCGGATTTTTAGGCGGCTTTGTAGAAAAACACGGCCCGCGCAGAAGCGGATTTACCAGCGCGCTGTTTTTTGGCACCGGCATGCTTGGCACTGCACTTGCCGTACATTTAAAAAGCCTTGCGCTGCTGTATTTGTTTTACGGTTTTATCGGCGGCATCGGGCTTGGCGTTGGCTATATAACGCCGGTATCAACTTTGGTTAAATGGTTTCCCAATAACCGTGGCTTTGCCACCGGGCTTGCCATTATGGGCTTTGGCTTTGCAAGTTTAATTGCCGGGCCGTTAATGCAGCACCTTGTTGCAGCTTACGGGCTTATGCAAAACTTTATTATTCTGGGCGCAGCCTACATGGTAATTATGGTGCTTTCAGCCTCGTACTTAGAGCCGCCCAAAACACAGCCGCAGGAGAAGCAAACCAAAAGCGGCTACACCACACTTTTGCAGCCCAAAAGCTATACTGCTGCGCAGGCGCTTAAAACCTGGCAGTTTTACGCACTGTGGTGGATATTCTTTACCAACATCACTTGCGGCATCGGGCTTTTGGCCGTTGCTTCGCCCATGGCGCAGGAGGTTGCAGGCATGACGCCGGAAGCAGCCGCTTCCATGGTTGGCATTATCGGGCTGATTAACGGCGGCGGGCGCATTGCCTGGTCCACTGTTTCCGATTATATCGGCAGGCGCAGCGTGTATGTTTTGTTTTTCATTATCGAAATAGCGGCTTTTTACCTGCTGGCGCAAACAGCTAATGCCCTGCTGTTCCAGATTTTGGTATTTGTAATTATTTCCTGCTACGGCGGCGGCTTTTCGTGCATGCCGGCGTATTTAAGCGATTTGTTCGGGACTAAAGAATTAAGCGCCATCCACGGCAAAATTTTAACAGCGTGGGGGCTGGCAGGCATTGCCGGGCCGCTGCTGTTATCCTACATGCGCGAAACCACCAGCGGCTACACGGCGACGCTGTACGTTTTTGCAGCGGCATTTGTGTTAAGCCTTATCGTTGCGCTTATTTTAAAATGGCGCACATTGGTGGATATAGAAATACAAAAATATTAAGACACACAAACCCCTGAAAAATTTTTTCAGGGGTTTATTTTTACATATTCATCTGCTATACTATTTTGCATGGGATAATCCGATAGGTTGGTTCCTCCTTCTTTCAGGGAGGTGATAGCAATGACAACATACGAATCGCTTTCTTTAATGATTGCTTTTGGAACGCTCGTTGCTATCATTATTTCGATACGCAAATAACAGCGTAAAATGAAATAAGACCAGCTATGGTCGAAGCCGGTCTTTCTTTCAAGTAATCTTTGATTTCGAGGAGAGAACCGACACGCGACTACCGGATTATCCCTCTTTATTTATATTATAATGCTTTTTTAATTCTTGTCAAACAGTAACCTGAGTTTGATATAAGTTTTTACATATGTTTAGTCTTTGTAGTTACTTTATTATATTTTTATTTACTTTATCACTCATGTTCATTCTTTGTAACCAAAGAACGAACCAAGAAAGTTTCGCTCCAACAAAAAATAAACGGCAAAAGCAGTAAATAAGCTGGCACTTGCAGCTCCTGCGGAACTCGTTTGCTGCGCAAACTCAAACAGTCCTCGGCAAACGCTGCAAGTGCCTTAATTATAAGTTTGCCTATTTTTTGAATGTCGCGCTTCGTCCAAATTCGTACTTTAGGTAAATTGTTATGAACAATAGCAATGTTACCTAAATTTTTAAGAATACAAAATTATAAATTGTATTTTTATAATAAGCATTTGCGAAGTAAGATTTACGCCAGAGCGCGGCATTAAAAATTTAGCGGTATTTACTGAAAGCCAATAAAAATTTCCCGATGTTTGAGCGCAGCGAGTTTCGCGGAAATTTTTATTGGTTTCGGCGTACTGCATGCAGATTTTTTGCTTTAGCAACAAAATCTGTAAATTTTTGTTTGCCGCATGACTTTTCTTGCTTCGTTCTTTTGGTCACTCAAAAGAATGAAGATGTGTAAAAAAGTAAATTAAAAAACATTAACGTAAATACAAAGAGAAAACGCAAATTAAAACTAAATGACATAAACAATAACATATCCACAATTTAACTTGCCAAGCCTGCATATTTAAGAGATAATATATTTATCACCTGTTAATTATGTTTTGGGAAAGAAGTGTTGATATGCAGCAAAAACAAGTAAGTTACCTGCACATGTTTAATGTGTTTTTTAAAATAGGGCTGTTCACTATCGGCGGCGGCCTTGCCATGATTCCCTTAATCCGCGACGAATTTGTTGAACGCCAGGGCTGGATTGACGATAAGGACATTACCGACGTGCTGGCGATTGCACAATCGCTGCCGGGCGTTATTGCCGTTAACTCCGCCACTTTTTTAGGCTACCGCCTGGCGGGAATTATGGGCGCGCTTGTCTGCACCATCGGCGTAGTGCTGCCTTCGTTTTTAATTATTTTTGCCATTGCCATGCTGTTTGCTTCCAGCGGACTGGACAGCAACACCTATATTTTAAAATTTTTCGCCGGTGTTAACGCTGCCATTACTGTGCTTTTGGTAGTTGCCACAAAAAAAATGTTTGCTTCCTCCGTCAGCAATAAACTTGGGTGGGCTATACTTTTAATTTCCGTTGCGGAAATTTACGTTTTGGGCTTCGGCATTGCCTCCACCGTTATCGCGGCGGCGCTGTACGCCATTGCCGCTTACCGCCTTTTGGGAAGGAGTGCTGAATGATGGGCATTTACTGGGATTTGTTTTTTGTGTTCTTTAAAATCGGCCTGTTCTCATTCGGCGGCGGCCTTGCCATGGTCAGCGTCATTCAGCAGGAGGTTTTGGCTCACGGGTGGATTCCGGCAGCGGAATATGCGCGTATTATCACCATTTCGCAGATGACTCCGGGCCCAATTGCCGTCAACACTGCAACCTATGTTGGGGCGCGCGTGTGCGGGCCGGATTTTATACCGGCGTTTATGGGGTCGTTTATCGCCACGCTCAGCGTATCACTGCCTTCGTTTATTATAGTTTATTTTGTTGCCCGCTCGCTGGAAAAATTCAGCCAGTCGCAGCTTGTTAAAGAAGCGCTGTGCGGCATCCGCCCGGCGGTTATTGCCTTTATGATTACGGCAGTAATTTTCTTTTTAGATATTACCGTTTTCCCGATAGACAATGCCACCAGCGAAAGCAGCACCTTTAACCCCATCGGCATACCGGTGCTGGCCGTGCTGTTTTATCTGCACTACTACCGCAAAGTAGGGGCAATCAGCCTCATGCTCATCAGCGGTATTATCGGCGTTTTAGTGTATTGAGTTTTTATATAAACAAAAGCCGCAGTTCAAAAGTAAACTGCGGCTTTTGTTTATGTAGCATTAGTTTGTAAGTTTTAAATTTAAATTTGTAAATAACGCATTTTCTTTTTCTATTTTCTCAGGTGACATATCCAAAAATAGTTTTTTCGAAAAAACTGCATTACTTTTCACATCAGCTATATCCAATATAAAATACGGTATATCATAATATCTTAATTTATCATTTATATCGTATAAATTAGATTTTTTACTGCTAATCAAAGTAATATTTCTTTGGCTTTTCTTTAATCGTTTTACAGCAGGAGTATTTCCTTCAGTCCCCATCAACGGATGATCTCCTAAAATAACTATTTCTGTGTTATCAGAATTTGACTGACTTTTAACATACTGATAAAAATCATAAATCAAATAATCTAAAGAATTTACACTATATTCTATCGTATCCATTGTAAACTGTTTTGAAACAATATTGCTTAAACGTTCATCTGGAACCCCTTTTGTAAAATGAGTATCTACTGTTAAAAGTGTAAGATTAAATGGCTTATGTATTTTTGATAATTTATCATATTCTATTTTGGCTTGTTCAAATAAATCTTTATCATGAACACCCCATCCAGTTTTGCTATATGGAATATCAAATTGATCAAAATTTTTTACATCATATCCAAGAATTTTCATCATATTCCCAGTTCCCGCAAAATTAAGATTGCTACTTGACAAAAAATATTATTATACCCAGCCGATTCTAATACTTTTGCATATGATAACAATTTACTATCTTTAATTCTACTAAATATAGTATTTCCGTTGGTTCCAAAAAAACATGGTAAACCAGTTTGTGTCGTATATAACGCCCCAATAGTCCAGCCAGAACCTATACAATTTTCATAATTTTTGTAATAAATTACTTCATCATTTGCTATAAGTTCGTTTATTTTAGGCATTAAATTAGGAAATAAATTGTTATCAAAATATCCATTTTCCAATGATTCGCAATATATTATTATTATATTTTTACCATGTTCAGCTTTAATTTCTTTTTCAAAAATATATTTATCATTAGCTCCTAAATTTTGCAATAAATCACTAACGCTCATTTGAGAATATTTAATGTAGTTTGATAAATCTTGTGCTATTTTACACCAAGATTTTCCTGTTGAAGTAAAGTTAAAAACAGCTATGAGAATAATTATAGTAACAATAATGCTTGCAGTATAATTTTTCTTTAATTTATTCATGAAATTAGACATATAATTTAAAAGTCTTTTCAATATATATACATTTTTTACGTACCTTATTATTCTTTTCCATGATAATAGCTCTAATTTAATTAATATGAGCAAAACAATTGCTAAAGTTAGTATCAAAATTTTTAAAAATAAGCTTTTTAAAACATATGGTGACATAGTAAGCATATCACCATCAATTCTAAGCAATGTAAATAAATCTATATTAGTTCTTAATAACTTATTACAAATATAATCACTCACTCCCATAAAGTATCCTAAAAAAATAAATAAGCTACCAATAAACTTATTTTTAATAATAAAAAAACCAATAAATAAAATTGGCAAAACAAAAATTACAACCTCTTTTTGCATCATATACCTCTATAAATAGCACTACTATTTATTAGTTAAAATAATCAATTTAATTAACAATTTATATCAATTTAATATTTTCTTATTATAACACATTAAATCAAAAAAAACAACTCTATCTTTTTTATGTTATACATACTATAAATTTATGTGCGATCATTTTACTAATATATCATCATCATTCTATAACATTAGTACAAAAATGATTATATCTAAAAATAAAAAACTCTACTCTAACCATTTTATAAACATTAGAGTAGAGTTTTTTTATAATCCGTCACCAATGGTACTTTTCCCCGCGGCTTATTTTAAAAGCGCGGTAAATTTGTTCTACCAATAAAAGGCGTATCATCTGGTGCGTAAAAGTCAGCTTGGAAAAGCTCCAGCGCATATCTGCGCGCCTGCGCAAAGCATCAGTGTAGCCAAACGCGCCGCCGATAACAAAGGCGATATGGCTTTTGCCCGCCAGCGCCCAGCCGTCAAACAGTTCCGCCAGCTGCGGCGAGGTTATTTCCTTGCCCTGCAAATCCAAAAGCACTACATAAGCGCTTGCCGGTATGGCGTTTATCAAACGCTCCGTTTCTTTAGCCAGCACCTGCTCTTTTTCGGCAGGTGAAGGGCTATCCGGCATTTTTTCTTCGCCAATGGCAATGGTTTCCAGCTTGCAGTACGGCGTCAGGCGTTTGGTAAACTCGGCAATGCCTTCGGTAAGGTATTTTTCCTTAATTTTACCTACGCAGACGAGGCTGATTTTCATATCAGTTTCCCTCCGGCATTTCCTGCAAAGTTACCTGCAAGGTGCGTTCAATGCCTGCACGCAGCACAACAATGGCAACGGTGTCGCCAACTTTCTTTTCTGCAAGTTTGGTGCGCAGTTCAGGCACGGTTTCCACTTTAGCGCCGTCAAAGGTTAAAATAATGTCGCCGGGGCGCATGCCTGCGTTATAAACAGGGCCGCCGGTAACAATTTTCATTACAAAAATGCCGCCGTGCAAATCAAGGTCAAAGCCATAACGTGCGGAAATATCTTTATCAATCAGGCTGGCGCCGATATAGGGGCGCGCAATGCGTCCGTGCTGGGCAAGCTCGTCCAAAATAGGTTTGGCAGAGTTTACCGGGATGGCAAAACCAATGCCTTCAACGCCGCTTACTGCTACTTTGGCAGAGTTAATGCCTACAACCTCGCCGTCGGCATTAACAAGCGCACCGCCGGAGTTGCCGGGGTTAATGGCGGCATCAGTCTGAATAAGGTTAAACTTGCGGTCGCCCAGTTCGATAGAGCGGTTTAACGCGCTGATAACGCCAACCGTTACGCTGCCGCGGAATTCCAGCCCCAGCGGGTTGCCGATGGCAATAGCAGGTTCGCCAACCTGCAAGGTGGAAGAATCGCCAAATTTGGCTACCGGCAAATCTTCATCAACATCAATTTTAACAACGGCAAGGTCTGTTGCGGCATCTGCGCCAAGCACCTTGCCTTTAACGCTGCGCCCGTCAGTAAGGCTTACAATAATTTCCTGCGCACCTTCCACAACGTGGTTGTTGGTGGCAATCAGACCGCTTTTATCGTAAATAACGCCGCTGCCTGTGCCGCGCTCGGTAAGCTGCACACGGTTAAAAAAGTCGCGCACATAGGCTTTGTTGGTTATGCCTACAACGGCAGGGCCAACTTTTTGTGCCGCTACCACTACCGGCGTATTGCGCGCGCCGGAAAGTTTTACTTCCTGCTGAACTGCGGCGGCAGGCTTTTCTTCTTTCTGCGTATTGGCAGTATTGCCGATGCCGCAGCCGCCTAAAAGCACGGCCGTGCTTAATATGCCGCACAAAAATAAATTCATTGATTTTTTAAGCAATGTTTTCTGCATTTTTTACACCCCTCAATAATTTTTTACTATTTCATCCTGCGAGGCTACATATATTTGCGTATCCCCGCCGGTTTCTCCTGCGTCCAAAATTCCGCGCACCGTTTTAAGCGCAAGCTCCGGCGTGTTGTTTTCCTGGCTGAGATGCGCCAGTATTACTTCACCCGGCAGCCGCTCCATCTGCGAAAGCAGCCAGCCCGCGGCTTTGTTGGATAAATGCCCGCGCGTGCCTAGAATACGCTGCTTTAAGGCATATGGGTAAATGCCTTTTTTAAGCATTTCTTCGTCGTGGTTTGCTTCAAGCACCAGTGTGTCCGCACCGGCTACGTTATTTTTAATTTCTTCCGTAATAAAGCCAACATCCGTAAGATACACGCAGCGCGCACCGGCATAACTGAACACATAGCCTACGGCACCTGCCGCGTCATGCGGAACGGCAAAGTTTTCAATTTTCAGCCCTTCCGTTTCCAGGCATTTTGGCAGCAGACGGCAGCAGCTGCGTTCCATTTCGCTGCGCTGCGGCAAACTGCGCCAGGTCGGCTCGTTGGCAAACACCGGCAAGTGGTATTTACGGCTGAATACCGGCAGGCCGCTGATATGGTCGCGGTGTTCGTGCGTCAATAGCACGCCGTCCAAATCCTCCGGCTGCATGCCGGTTTCTTTTATGCGCTGCGTAAGCTGGCGGCAGCTGATACCGGCATCTATCAAAAAGTTTTTGCCGCCCGCTGTAATAATGGTGGCATTGCCTTTGCTGCCGCTGGCCAGCACGGAAATTTTAAACTCGCCCGTCATGCTTCACCTGCGGCAATGGCTGCGCCTGCGCTGGTTCCTATGCGGTCGGCGCCTGCTTCAACCATGGCTTTGGCAGTTTCCGCATCGCGGATTCCGCCTGCGGCTTTAACCTTTAAACCATATTTACCTGCTTCTTCGTGCAAAAGTTTTACATCCTCCACAGTTGCGCCGCCTTTGCCGAAACCGGTGGAGGTTTTTACAAATTTTGCGCCGCCGTCGGCAATAATGCGGCAGGCAGTGCGTTTTTCACGCGGAGTAAGGTACGCTGCTTCGATAATAACTTTTACCGGGCAGGGCGCCGCTGCTTCCACCACGCGGCGGATATCTTCCGTTACGGCAGCATAATCGCCTGTTTTAAAGGCCGAAACATTCATAACCATATCAATTTCGTCGGCATGTTCTTCCATTGCCGTTTTTGCTTCCAGCGCTTTAACGCTGCTGAAAGTTGCGCCCAGCGGAAAACCAACCACGGTTACAACTTTTACCTCCGTGCCCTGCAAAAGGTGTTTTGCCAGCGGCACATAGCACGGATTTACGCATACGGCGTACAGATGGTATTTCTGCGCTTCGTCGCAAAGACGCATAATATCTTTAACGGTTGCTTCGGGTTTTAATAATGTATGTTCAATTCTTTGGGCAAGTTCCATAGTTAATCCTCCCCATAATTTTATATCGGAATTACTTATATATTATACCAAAAGTTCAGAATTTATGTGCTGTAAAAAAGTCAAAATTTAAAATTAGTTGTAACAAAATTGTAATAAATACAAAAAACACCGGAAAGTTCGCCTTCCCGGTGTCCATATATATTTTTATTTTTGCACAAGTTTTTTTACAACGGCAGTTAAAAGATTAAAACGCGGAACAATGCTTACCACTTCACCATATTCCCTGTCCGAATGAGCGCCGCCGCCAATCGGACCCATTCCGTCAACAGTCGGCACGCCAAGCGCAGAAGTAAAGTTGCCGTCACTGCCGCCGCCCGTGGCAACCCATTCCAGCGCCAGCCCCAGTTCAGCAGCGGCTTCGTCAACCACGGCACACAGCTTTCTGGAGGCTTCCGTTGTATTAAACGGCGGGCGTTTCAACCCTCCGCTGATGTCAATCTTTACACGGCTGTCAAACGGTGCTGCCTGCATTTCTTTTAATTTTTTATCAATGCGTTCAGCCTCTTTAATATCGGTTATGCGTATATCTATGCTGCATACGGCTTTCTCGGCAACAACATTGGCACCTGTGCCGCCGTTTACAAGGCCTATATTCACTGTCGTGCCTTTTTCCGGCGCAGCCAGTTTAATTATTTCCGCTCCCCAGCGGATAAATTCATTAATGGCGCTCGCCCCTTTATCCGGGTCAACACCGGCATGTGCGGCAATGCCGTTAAAAGTAAGTTCATATTTGACAATGCCTTTGCGCTTGTTAACAAGTGCGCCGCTTGCCCTCGCAGGCTCAAGCACAAGCACGTTAGCGGCTTTAACGGCTTCGCGTTCAATAACAGGGCGTGAAGCAACGGAACTGATTTCTTCATCAGAATTAAACAGCAGGCAGATACTGCCGTCAAGATTTTCTTCCGCAACATACTCTGCAAGGCTGCACATATACATCAGCCCGCCTTTCATATCTGCTGAACCCGGCCCTGTAAAATGTCCGTCTTTTACCGCAAAAGGCCGCTGTGCGGCAGTACCCGCAGGAAACACTGTATCCATATGGCCTATAAGCATTACATCATACTTTTCACAAGGCTTGTTAACGGCTTTCAGGCAAGGCCCAACCTCAGGCCCAACACTGATTTTTTCCGTAAGCCACCCGGCTTTTTGCAACCGTTCTTCTATATATTCTGCAACTTTAGCCGTACCTTCCGGCATTTTGCTGTGCGAATCAATATTAACAACCGTTTCCAGTTCCTTTAAAAAATCCTTTTCGTTAAACGCCATGTTACATTACCCCCTTAAAACTGCCAGAACAAAGCAGTGCATGCCAAAGTAGTAATAATTGCCAAAGCCATGGGCACTGCGCTGCGCTTTGCCACTTCAACCGGACTGATTTGCGAAATGCCGGAAACAGCTACAACTACTGCCGTAATAGGCGACACATTGCGGGCAATGCCTGCCGCAAACTGCATCGGCAAAAGCATTAACACGGCATGCATGCCAAGTTTTTCGGATACCGCAGGGGCAAGTGCCGAAAAAGCAAAGAACGGAGCATTGCCGCTGCCCATAACGATTGCGGAAACAACAATTACCATTGTCATAACAACCGTCATGCCAAAACCGCCGAAGCCGGAATGTTCGGCATAGCTGATGATAGTATCAATAGCGCCGATAGAAGTAAGGCCTTTGGCAAAAACTTCACCGGCAACAACCAGCGTTACAACAGTGGCAAACTGCGTGCCCATGCCGTCGAAAAAGGTCTGAATGCTTTTCATAACTTCCTTAAGATTGCCGTGGCGTACAAGTTCAAAGCCCATGCTTACAAAAACGCTCAAAATCATGGCCGTAATTACATCCATTTTAATGCTGGAAATAAACAGCTTGCTGAACGCCAGAATTAAAATCAAAGGCAGTACCGGCAGAATTGCATAAATTTTGCCCGGTTCATCTCCGTTTTCACCGCTGCTTTCAATTACTTTTTTCTCTACAACGTGGCCCTGTTTTTTATCAAAATATTTTTGCATTATCATGTGCGAAACTGCAACAACCGCCATAACGCAAACAGCTACCGGAATCTGGTAATGCGCAAAATAAATGGCTACATCAAGCCCGGCATTTTTGGCTGCCAGTGTTGCATTGCCGCTGCCCGGCCCAAGGTCAAGGCAGGAAGCAGTGGCAATCATTGCCGTTGCGGCTTCTTTGCTCACGCCAAGGCTTACAAGAATAGGATACATAGTAAGCATTAACAAAAGGCCAAGCCCGGAAGCACTGGGAATAAAGATATTCAGAATCTGCCCTACAATATAGCCAAAGCCCAGCACAATATAGGGCGCATGAAACATTTGCAGCGGTTTGATGCAGATTTTAACCAGTGATTTGCTGGCACCGATTTTATCCATATATCTTGTAAAACCGGCAACAGCCATTATAATCATGCCAAGGTTGGCCGTACGCGACTGGAAAATTGTGGTCATATATTTAAAAATATCAAACCCGGCAAAACCGGTTGCCGCTTTTTCTGCCAGAAGCGGTTTGCCTACAATAAAAACTGAACAGGCCATCAAAATACTGCCGGCAACCATCAGCACAGTTTGTGCTTTATACTTTTTGATGATAAGGTAACCTGTTATTACCGTAACAATAATTGCAATAATTAAACCCAACACAAATATCTCCTCCAGACAAATTATAAATTTAAAAAAACAAGCTGCCCTCCTTCTTTACCGGCACATTTGTATGGCACATTTGTATTTATTTGTGTATTATTTTCCAAAACTTTGCAAATTTATAAAGCAATCCGGAGAAAAAAATAAACACTTTCGGATAAATTTCCAAAAGTGTTTACTATTTAACAATATCAGTGTTTTTTGCGGCAGTTTTCGCAGACCCCGTAAAAATAGAACTGGTGCCCGCTTAATTTGTAGCCGCTTTCTTTTTCGGCCTGTGCCATAATACCGCTGTTATCAACATTAAACAAATCCTCTACCTTGCCGCAGCAGGTGCACTGCACATGGTGATGGTCGCTGATGTCGGCATCATAGCGGAAGCTGTCCTCACCGGTATTGATGATTTGGATGACATGCAGCCTGTTTAATATCTCCACGGTTTTATATACGGTAGCAAAACTCATGGAAGGATATTTGGGGTGCAGCGTTTTGTACAGCATTTCAGCGCTGGGATGTTCATGCGTTGCTGCCAGCGTTTCGTACACAGCCAGGCGCTGCGGCGTAACTTTATAGCCGTTTTCGCGCAAAATAGCAGTAAGTTCGCTGTTAGTTAACATAAGCTCCTCCTTCCGGCATTGCCCTTAAAGCAATGCAGCCTTAATAAATCTTTTAATAATTATATTAAATAAGATTTTCTCTGTCAATATTCATTATCCGTTGACAAAAATATTTCACTAAAACGCCACAAGGATTTTTCCTAACCGCGGCGAATGTAATAATATTATTTTTGTAAAACGAGGTACGCCATGACTATTGAACAGATTATAGCAGCCGAGCTGAAAATAAAACCGCAGCAGGTGCACGCCGCGCTGGAGCTTTTGGACGGCGGCAACACCATACCCTTTATTGCGCGCTACCGCAAAGAAGCCACCGGTACTTTGGACGAAGAAGCGCTGCGCAGCATTGAAGAACGGACCAAATACCTGCGCCAGCTGGAAGAACGCCGTGCGGAAATACTTGCCGCCATTGAAGCGCAGGAAAAACTGACGCCGGAACTTAAAACGCAGATTGACGCCGCAGTAAAAATGCAGGAACTTGAAGATTTATACCTGCCCTACCGTCCCAAAAAGCGCACCCGCGCGCAGATAGCCCGCGAAAAAGGGCTGGAACCGCTGGCAGAACTTATAACGCAGCAGGTACAGCCGCCGCTGCCGCTTGAAAAACTTGCCGCACTGCATATCGATGCGGAAAAAGGCGTAAACAGCGCCGAAGAAGCGTGGCAGGGAGCAATGGACATCGTTGCCGAAAACATCTCGGATAACGCCGCCGTGCGCGATTTTATACGCCGCGAACTGTGGAAGAACGCCGAGCTTGCATCGGCGCTTGGCGCAGACGAAAAAGAAGCCAAAGACTTTTTAATGTACGCGGATTATGCCGAACCTGTACACCGCCTGCCGCCGCACCGCATTTTGGCACTAAACCGCGGCGAAAACAAAGGGCTGTTAAAAGTCAGCCTTAAATACCCCGCCGAAATTATGACCGAAAAACTGGCGCGCAAGCTTAAAATACAGCAGCACACCGTATGGACCGAAATGTATACAGCGGCACTTGCCGACAGCTACAAACGCCTTATTTTCCCTTCGCTGGAGCGTGAAATAAGAAACGAACTCACCGAAAAGGCCGAAAAGCAGGCCATCAGCATTTTTGCGGCCAATCTGCGCCAACTGTTATTGCAGCAGCCTGTTGCCGGGCATACCGTGCTTGGGCTTGACCCCGGCTACCGTACCGGCTGCAAAGCGGCTGTCATCAGCCCGCAGGGCAAAACACTGGCCACCGACGCTTTATACATTACCGGCAGCGAAAAACAAAGGGCTCAGGCCGAAGCAGGCTTTTTAAACCTTGTAAACACTTACGGCGTAACGCTTGTTGCTATCGGCAACGGCACAGCTTCTTACGAAACAGAAGAATTTACCTCGCAGATGATTGAAAAACACCGGCTTAACATTGCCTACACCATTGTCAGCGAAGCAGGAGCTTCAGTATATTCCGCCTCCAAGCTGGCACGCGAAGAACTGCCGGAGCTTGACGTTTCGCTGCGCGGTGCGGTTTCCATAGCACGCCGCGTGCAGGACCCGCTGGCGGAGCTTGTAAAAATTGAGCCGAAGGCCATTGGCGTAGGGCAGTACCAGCACGACGTTAACCAGAAAGAACTGGCAGAAACGCTCACCGGCGTTGTGGAAAGCTGCGTTAACCACGTTGGCGTGGAACTTAACACCGCCTCACCCGCACTTTTAAGCTATGTGGCAGGCGTTTCGCCAACCGTTGCCAAAAACATTATTGCCTGGCGCGACGAACACGGCAGCTTTACCGCCCGCAAAGAACTTTTAAAAGTAAGCAGGCTTGGCCCCGCCGCCTTTACGCAGTGCGCAGGCTTTTTACGCATTGCAGGCGCCCAAAACCCACTTGACAACACCAGCGTACACCCGGAAAGCTACAAGCTGACGGAAGAAATTTTAAAACTTTTGGGCTTTAACTTAAAAGACTGCACCGGCGCAGAATTGCAGCACGCTGCCGCAAACGCTGATGCTGAACAGATAGCAAAAACACTTGATGCCGGGCTGCCCACCGTTACGGACATTTTGGCAGCACTGGCACGCCCCGGGCGCGACCCGCGCGAGGACACACCGCCGCCCTTAACACGCAAACACGTTGCAAAATTAAGTGACCTTGCCATTGGCAGCCTTGTTAAAGGACGCGTACAAAACGTAGTAGACTTTGGCGCGTTTATTGATATCGGCCTTAAAACAAGCGGCTTTGCACACCGCAGCGAGCTGTCGGATAAACGCTTCCGCCATCCGCTTGACGTTGTTGCCGTCGGCGATATTGTAGAAGCGGAAATTATCAGCATCGACGAAGCGCGCAACCGTATCGGCTTAAGCCTGAAACGTGCCGCCGCACGCAATAAAAATTAAATATCCTGCTTACAGCAAACATAAAATAACCTGCCGGGCGTTTTTGCGCAAGGCAGGTTTTGTTTTATAAATTGACGATATTTTCACCTTAAACTCAACAGCCACGAAATGAGCACGGGCACGATGAGCGTAAGCACCAGCCCGTTAATGAAGGAGTACACACCAACATGCAGGTTGGTATATTTTATTACTACCGGCAGCCCGCTGTCCATAGTAGCCGCACCGCTGGGGGCAAGCGCCAGAAATTTATGCACGCGCACCAAAAGCGGTATTAAAAAGAAGCCGGAAATTTCGCGCATCATATTTGCCAAAAATGCTACTGTACCAATTTCCGTACTGTACATGGCACTGATAACAACCGAAGAAAAACTGTACCATCCAAGCCCGCCGCCGACAAGCAGCGAATCATACGCGCTCAGCCCGGCGATATGCCCCAAAAGCAGTGCGCCGCAAATGCTGCCGCAGGCTACCGCCAAAGGTATGGCAAGAGCAAGCAGTGCGCTGTGCAGGTTGCAGATGCGTTTTAAGATGCCGCGGTTGCTGCCGATTTCGATACCGGCAATAAAAATCATTACGTCCAGCGCCGACATTAAAATTAAATCCAGCGTGTCTTTAACGCCCGTATCTAAAAACAAATAGCCAAAAAGCAGCCCGCCAACGAGAGAAACGGCAACACTAAGCATTACTCGCCCTCCTCTGTGTCTGCCGGGCGCGCCAGCAGTTTAATAGCAGCAGATAAAAAAAGAATGCTGCCGCAAACCGCGCCAAAAGCAATGGCTCCGGCCTGAACGCCGAGCGTGCCCAGTTTTGCCAGCAGCGCGTCATCACAGCCGATTTTTGCGCCAAGGCAAAACAGCATTGTACACAGGCACAGCGTAGAAAGTTTACTCAAATAAAATTTTATTTTATAGCTCAGCAAATTGGCGAGCCCCACGGCAATGCCGAGGACAATCGCCAGCATGATTTCCTGCATAAGTCCCCTCCAAAACAAAAGGCATGCGGCCTGCATGCCTTAATTTTATGCTATTCCAAAGTTATAATCAGCGGGTATAAAGGCTGCGCGCCTTCAAGCACCTCTACTTCCGCGCCGGGGCACAGCTTTTCAAGTTCTGCCGCTGCTTTTTGCGCTTCGTTTTCGGTAATATCGCTGCCGTAGTACAGGGTTAAAAGCTCCCAGTCCGTACCGGCTTTCTGCACCGCGCCCACGGCCGCTTCGTTTAAGCCAGAGCCTGTGCAGACGATTTTATTTTCCAACAGGCCGATATAATCGCCCTTAATAATGGGCAGCCCGCCAACAACGCTGTCTCGCACGGCAATGCTTACTGCCGCGCAATGTGCGCTCTGCGCCGCTTCCGTCATGGCGGCTGTGTTTTCTTCCATCGTCTGCGAAGAATCAAACGCCAGAATAGCGGCAATGCACTGCGCCAGATTAATGGTCGGTACATAGCTTACACGGTCTGCGCCAAGCAGTTTTTGCGCCTGCTGCGCTGCCAGCACAATGTTTTTATTGTTGGGCAGAATAATATATTTGCTGTAAGCGCCGTTTTCAATGGCGTGTACAAATTCTTCCACAGGCGGGTTCATGCTCTGCCCGCCGCTGATGATTTCATCAACCCCCTGCGTCAGCATAATTTGCGCAATGCCACTGCCTGCCGCCACGCTTACAAGGCCGGTGCCTTCTTTTTTGAGTGCCGGCTGCTGCACTGCCGCTGCGCTGAATACACGGTGTTCGTGCTGCTCTGCCATATTGTCAATTTTAATATCGTGCAGCGTGCCCCATTCAAGTGCCTGCTGCAAAACAGCGCCCGGGTTAGCGGTATGGATATGTACTTTTACCACGTCATCCATTGCCGCTACAATAAGCGAATTGCCTAACGGCGATAACGCAGCGCGCACGGTTTTATCATCCACTGCCGTATTTTTTACAATAAATTCCGTGCAGTACGGATTGGTTAAGTCAACTTCTTCTGCCGGCAGGGCGGCAATTTTATTAACGGATATGTGCTGCTCATCTTCCTCCGGCAAGTTTTTGCCCAAAAGGCCGTTTAAGCAGCCCTGCAAAAATACAATCAGGCCCTGGCCGCCGGCATCAACAACACCGGCTGCTTTTAAAGCGGGCAAAAGCTCCGGCGTGCGTGCCAGTTCTTTTTTGCCGCCGGCAATGGCTTCGGTCAAAATTTCGGTAAAGTCCTCGCCGCGGCGCACTGCGTGGTAAGCCTCTTTGGCTATGCCGCGCGCCACCGTTAAAATGGTGCCTTCCACAGGTTTGGCAACGCTGCGGTAGGCATATAAAATGCCAAACTGAAAGGCCTTGCCAAGCTCGTTGCCTGTAACGCGCGCTTTGCCTGCCAGCCCGCGCCCAATGCCGCGCAGAAGCTGTGAAAGTATTACGCCGCTGTTGCCGCGCGCGCCCATAATGGCACTTTTGGCAGCCGCTGCGCCAACCTCCGCCGCAGAATTCGTATCAAGCGGCAAAAGTGCACGGTGCACCGCTTCCATGGTGCGCATCATATTCGTCCCGGTATCGCCGTCAGGCACCGGAAACACGTTTAATTCGTCAATCTGCCGGTAACCGGCGGCAAAAGCCGCATAAGCGCCCAGCAGCATGTTTTTTATATCGTGGCCGTTAATTACAGCCGTCTGTGTTAAGTTCATCTTCACTCCTTGATTATGGCAGATAGCCCTGCCTTTTTATTTCCGGCCGTGCCGGATTTATTCTTTGGTACGTACAAAAAGCCCAATGCAGCCGGGCCCCAAATGGGTGGCCAAAACCGCGCCAATGCCCGTCATCAGTACCGGCACACCGGGATAACGCTTAGTCATTTCTTCATAAAGATATTCGGCATCTTTTTCCGCGCCTTCATGGGCAATGCAGATTCTTTCAAGCTCTCCGTGCGAAGAAGAAATTTCAAGCATTGTGTTAAGCACCTTGCTGCGAGTGCGGCATTTGGCCGCTACAACAAGTTTGCCTTCCTTATCCAAAGTTATTACCGGGCGTATGCCCAAAAGGCTTCCGAGCAGCGCGCCAACAGCACCTATGCGCCCGCCCTTCTGCAAATATTCCAGCGTATTTACCGAAAAACAGGTTTCCGTGCGTGCAATGGCGCCGTTAATAAACGCTTCCAGTTCATCCATACCGGCGCCTTCATCGGCCTTTTTCAAAATATCAAGCGCCAGTGCGCTGATGGGCGTTGCCGCCGTAAGGCTGTCGAAAATACGGATATCGGCACCGGGGATTTCCTGCATTACCTGCCGCGCTGCCATGCAGGCGGTATGGTAAGTTCCGCTTAAAACGCTGTCTACAAAAATACCTATAACTTTCTTTCCTTCTTCGGCAAGGCTCGTAAACAAATCCAAAAACTCACCAACCGGCGGTTGGGAAGTTTTCGGCAGTTCGCCGCTTTCCTTCACCATTTTAAACATTTCTTCCGGCGTTTTTTCGCCGTCGCGCCATTCAACCGCTTTATGGCGGAAAATAAGCTGCAAAATATGGCAGCGTGCGTCATGCGCCAGCGGAGTTTCCGCGGCGGAAGCAATGCTGTCCAAAACTATATGGATGTCATTATTCAAACTGCCATCCTCCTGTCTATATAATAATTTCGTTAAGATAAAGCTGACTCTATCATTTAATTTTACCATATAGACATAATTTTTTCCACCTGCAAAATAAAAAGGCCCCTGCCCAAAAGCAGGAGCCCGAATATCAGCCGTTAATTAAAAGTCGTTTTCCATGAATGCTTTGTCAACGCGTTTCATTTCGCGGGTTACGCAGCGGCCAAATTCTTCGCTTACCCAATCCCAGCGGCTGGTAAGGGTTTCGTCGATTTCTTTGTCCTCATAAATGCGGTGTTCATAGAACTTGCCGTTTACTGCGCTGTAAGCATAGGTTTTACCGGTGATGTCAAGTTTCAGAATGCGTTCTGCGCTCGGGAATACCGGGTTGTCTTCGCAGGTATCAAGAACCATGCCGACAACAAGGTCTGCACCAGATGCTTTGGCAATGCGTACCATAGCGTCTTTGGAAGCGCCGTCTTTACCAATGTTTTCAGCTGCAATAGCATCGTTGGTAGCGTCATTTTCAAGCAGTTCGTATTCAGGATAATCGAACAGCTGAATAGCGCCGCTGATATAAATCTGGCCTGCGGTTTCGGAACCGGAGTTGTTAACCAGAGGAAGTACTACAACTTTAGCGGCTTCGGCTTTGCCCATAGCGGGAACAGCAAAACATACAGCCATCAGGGCTACCATTAACAGATTAAATAATTTTTTCATTCTCTTACCTCCCAAGATAAAATGCCTATGAAATAATTTTAACACAATTCAGATTAAAAAAACAGTATGCAGTAAAAAAATAATCGCATAAAAAGGCACAGCCCATGCGTATTACAGGCTGTGCCACAAAATTTTTACATTTAATTATGCGTTTGCGGTTTCATTTTTGCTTCCGGCTTTGCTGCCGCACAAGGTTTTAAGCCCGTTGGTGGCAATTAAAAGTGCCAGAATAATAAGGGCAATGGCAACAACAAGCTGCAAACCGTCGGTAAGCATGCCAAACGGTGCGCCGGTAACGAGTTTATTGACAATGCCGTAAATGCTCATGGCAAGCGCGCTCATGGTTGCGGCAAACATAAAGCCCATCGGCACATAAAGCATCCAGCCCTGGCGGCCGGTAACTTTAAGGAATACCGAAAGTGAAATGAATACCAGTGCTGCGCACAGCTGGTTGGCTGCACCGAACAGCGGCCATACGTTCATATATCCGCCCAGGCAGAGCAGATAACCGAAGAACAGGGTAATAACGGTTGCAAAATATTTGTTGGTTAAAACTTTCTGCAGACCGTTCATTTCTTCCGGTTTGCCGGAAGTGAAAAGTTCCTGAAAGCACATACGGCCGATACGCCCAACGGAATCGAGCGTGGTAAGCGCAAGTGCGGATACGCACATGGTAATTACACAGGTGGCAACGTGCGCCGAAAGGCCGAACATGCCCATAAAACCGCCAACGGCACCGGCAAAAATCTGGAACGGCGTGCCTTTGGGCATTACGCCGCCGGTTGCCGCAGCACCTACAACGATAAGCGAAACAACTGCAAGGATGGATTCAATAAGCATTGAACCGTAACCGATAAAGAGCATGTCTTTTTCGTTGGAAACGGTTTTGGAAGATGTGCCGGAAGATACCAGACTGTGGAAGCCCGACACAGCGCCGCAGGCGATAGTGATAAAAAGTATCGGAAACAGCGGCTGGCCGTTTACAACAAAGCCGTTAAACGCCGGAAGTTCGATAGACGGGTTGGTAAAGATAACACCGATAACGCCGCTGGCAATCATGCCCAAAAGCAGGAACACGCTTAAATAATCGCGCGGCTCCATTAAAAGCCACATCGGCATTACTGCCGCCATAAACATATAAGCAAAAACTACATAAAGCCAGGTTGTTTTATCATAATACAGCGGGTATTCAATGCCTGCCCACAGCATGGCTATCATCAAAACAATAGCAACTGCCAGTTTCGGGCCTTCTGCCAGAGGGCATTTCTTTAAAAAGTAGCCGAAGGCAATGGCAACAACAATATACAGCATCGAAATAGATGCCGCAGCAGCATTAGGGGTTGCAAGGCCGCCGTCTGCCTTAAAGCCGTTAAAGGTGCTGGCAACAATATCCGCAAAAGCGGCAGTTACAAGCAGGGTAAACAGCCACGAGAACAAAAGGAACATTTTTTTGCCGGTTTTGCCGATGTACTGTTCAATAAGCATGCCCATGGATTTGCCTTCGTTTTTAACGGAAGCGTACAGCGCGGTGAAATCCTGCACGGCACCGAAGAAGATGCCGCCAATCATCAGCCACAGCATTACCGGCGCCCAGCCGAACATAGCGGCAATAATCGGGCCGGTTACAGGGCCTGCGCCCGTAATGGACGAAAACTGATGCGCAAAAACCGTAAATTTGGAGGAAGGAACGTAGTCGTTGCCGTCCTCATGCACATAAGCCGGTGTTCTTGCATTGGGATCTACGCCCCACAGTCTTACAAGCCAGCGGCCATAGACAAAATAGCCGCATGCACACACGACTAATGCGATGCCTAACAACATTAATCCTGTCATGATACTTACCTCTTTCCCTTAAAATAAAATAATAATATAGCTTGAAATTTATCACCAAAATTCTTTTCTGTCAACAAAAACCGTAAATTTTTGTGAACTTTTGCAAATTAATTTTCAAAATGTAAAGAATATAATAAAAATAGTGAACTTAATCAGTGTTTGTACACTTATTTAAAACAGTAAAAAACGCCGGGGTTAAACGGCGTTTTTTACTACTTTTTATTTTTCAGGCTTTCCAAAAGCATCACTGCCAGATAAGCTGCATCAGTTTTTTGTATTCGCTGCTTAAATGGCGGATGATAACATCAAACATAGTGTAAATCAAATCGCCGTCCGCTTCGCTGCCGGGCAGCAAAACGCAGCAGTCCAAAACAAGTGAGCCGTTATCGTCAAAATAATATTTAAACGATTTAAACCCTTTGTTAAGGCGGTTAAGTTCCTTTAAAAGCCCTGCTTCGTTGGCATCGTTTAAAACACGCGGCGCAACAAGCACACGCACCATGCCGTAAATACTGCTGTCTAAAATTACAATTGTCGGCAGCTGCTGCCCGTTAATTTCAATGTTAGAACGGAAAACAACGCTGTTTAAATTATCACCGGCAATTTCGTCAACAGTAAAACAGGTAATTTTTTTGTCATCAAGATACTTTTTAAAAGATTCCGCTTTTTTATTCATGCCTGACCTCCAAAATTATTTGTAATACCCGGAGGCGCATACAGCCCCCGGGTATTAATTTTTGTTAAGCTTCTACAGCAACTTCATCAGCACCGGCGTTTGTTTCGGTAAATTCCTGATAATCAATCAGGCCATAACGGTTATGCAGCGATAAACCGTAGCCGTATGCCTGTTTCCAGTCCTCGTCAAGGTAACGCCCATGCTGCCAGCGCAGATGGTTCTCTGCCGTGAAGCGCTGGTCGTAAACATAATCGTATTCATCCAGAGTCAGCAGGATGCCATTGCTTTCCTGAATATGGTCATCGGTAAAGCGCAGGTACATCCAGTCACCCGTGCCATTCAGCCACATATCAAGGCTGCTTTCCGGACGGTTCTCTTCGGTGTTAATCCAGTAAACGCTGTCGCTGCCATCACGCAGAGGCGGTTTGCCGTAAATTGCTGCAGTCATTTCATCATTGCTGAAGTGCGCGTTATCTTCAACATACAGTTTGTCAAACCACAGCTGACCTTCACTGATATGGATATCGGAGTTATTTACCCACAGGCGGTCAAAGCGGATTCCGCTGTCGCTGTTAGTTTTAATATCGCCGATAGTAAAGTTATCAATCGGTTTATCTGCTTCTGCGTTGTCAGGCGTAATAACCAGCATACCGTCTGCATCCGGACGCTGCGAAATCTGGTCAAGAGTCATATCGCTGCCTGTAAGCACAATCTGCGTACCTGCTACGATATTCTCAACGTTCATGTCCTTGCCTTCCGTGCGCAGCTGCATGGCTACAAGTTCACCGTTAATTTCATGCAATGTCAGGCTGCCGTCAGCGATGTCAATCCTTGCTGCGTTGGTAGCATACAGGTCGTACAAATCAACGTCGCCCGCACCGCCGGTAGTGATGATAATGTTGCCCGCAGTTTCGCTGCCTCCAGACCCGATAGCTGTGAGTTTGTTATCTTTATTTTCCGCATCTTTAATGCTGCCGCCGTTAGTAATATCAATTGTGATATTGCCGTTTTCAGCATTTTCACTGCCTGCGTTTACATCGCCGCCGAAAGTAATGTTGCCAGTATTAACATTAAGGTCAACATTTTCATTCGCCTTCAAATCTGCACCGGTAGTAATATTGCCGGTGTTAGTGGTGAGTTGAATATTCTTATCAGCAGTAAGGCTGCTGCCGGTTGTAATGCTGCCGTCATTAGTGGTAAAGGTAATATCCGTGCCGCTTACAGAAGCGCTGCTGCCGGTGCTAATATCACCTTCGCCGGTTACTTCTGCCTGTACATCGCCGTTGGCGCTTACTTCACCGGTGAACTCAATATTGCCATCACCTTTAACGTTGGCAGTGACATTTTCAACTTCAGATTCCGTATAACCGCCAACAGTAATATTACCGTCAACACTTTCCAAAGTTACATCTTTGTGTCCACTTACATTACCGGTTGTTGTAATGCTGCCGCTACCGGTAGTTACGTTAACTAATCCTGTTTCAGCTTCAACATTGCCGCCAAGATTAATTGCACCGCTGCCGCTGGTTACATTTACATCGTTGCCGCCGGTTACGTTGCCGGTGGTTATAATTGTACCGCTGTCGGTTTCAACATTAACATTACCGGTTTTTGCTGTTACACTGCCGCCGAGATCAATGCTTCCGCTTGTACCTGCATCAACTTTTACATCAGTATTGCCGCTAATTGTTCCTGTTGTTGTAATATCACCGCCACCAGTTGTAACTGTAACTTCTTCATTTGTAGCAGTTACATCACCATTAACAGTTACATCGCCTTCACCGCTGTTGATAATTACTTTCTCATCGCCGGTTACATTGCCCGTAGTTGTAATTGTACCACTGTCGGTTTCAACATTAACATTACCGGTTTTTGCTGTTACGCTGCCGCCGAGGCTTACATTGCCAAGAGTACCAGCATCAACTATTACATTGCTGCCACCAGTAATTGCACCAGTTGTAGTAATTGCACCACTGTCTGTCGTAACATTAACATTAGTACCTGCATTTACAATACCATTGCCGCTTGCATCGCCGATGTTAATTGCGCCATTATCCGAATGAACATTTACTTCAGTACCGCCGCTTATATTACCGGTTGTTGTAATACTGCCGCTGCCGGTTGTAACTTTAACTTCTTGATTTGTAGCAGTTACATTACCATTAACAGTTACATCGCCTTCACCGCTGTTGATAATTACTTTCTCATCGCCGGTTACATTGCCCGTAGTTGTAATTGTACCGCTGTCGGTTTCAACATTAACATTACCAGTATTTGCTGTTACGCTACCGCCGAGTTCAATAGCACCAGCAGTCGTATCAACATTTACGTTATTCTGTGCAGTCAGGCTGCCATCATTAGCAATTGCTCCATCAGCATTCATATTAATATTTGCTGCGCTATTAACCGTAGCATCGGAAGTAATACTGCCCTCACTGCTAAAGGTTACACTGCCTTTTTCTGCGTCAGTTGTTTTTACGCTGCCGCCGCTGATATTAAGAGTTCCGTTTTCAGCATAATTTGTAACAGTAACACCACCGTTATTTACCGTAATGCCGTTAAGGTCAGCAGCAAATCCGCTATCTTTGCTGCCAGCAAGTTCAACACTGCCGTTAAGGCTGTTATCAGCGCCAAGCCCGTTTACAACGAAGCTGTTAACTTTGTTTTCATGGCTGTTAAGCAAAATGTTTTCCGTTGCCGAAGCATTAACAGCATTTGCTGTAATATTACTATCAGCCGTCTGAGTAACGCTGCCGTCTTCTGCACTTATGGAAGCATCACCGTTAACCTCAATACTGCCTTCAACTGCTGTTTCGTCTTCAGAAGCATCTTTACCAATGCTTACATTGCCGGCACTTGTTACATCAAGATTTTCACCTTTAATAGTGCCAAGTATAAGTTCACCAGCAGAACCAGTGCCGCTTACACCTTCAAGTATAATATTGCCGGTCGCATCGGCATTTACAACAACGCCGTTATCCAAAATGCGAAGTGCGTTATCTTTAGCGCCGATATTTTGGGCTTCAAGGCTTATAGTACCATTATCGCTGCGAATATAGTTTACAGCACCGCCGGACTGCATATCTGTACTCATCAAAATATCCTTAGCAGACTTCAAAACAATATCCTGGCCTGCACCAACGGAATCAAGTACAAGGTTATTAGTTCCAAGCTGGTTAATGTAAATACCGCCGCTGGCCTGTGCCTGCATTGAGCCGCTGAGATTGGTCGTCATCATAGCACCAGCGGTGCCGATAGAACCTTCGCCTGCCTGAATGAGCAAATCCTTACCCGTAATGGCTACACGCTCGCCTGCGCTAAGGTTATAAATGCCATCCTGCCCCTGCAGACGGATATTGCCATCAGTACCTGCGTTAATATTACCTATATTAAGCACATTTTCGGCTTCGCCATCAGTACGCCCGGAAAGGTAAACATTGCCGTTTGTTTCAACATCTACCTTGCCCGTGCTTTGAATACCAATCGGCAGTTTTTCATTAATGGTAATGATTCCTGTTTTATCATTCCAGTTAACAGTGGAAGCATCTGCACTGGCAAGAAGTTTAAGATTCTCGATATCATCGCCTATACCTTCAATTTTTAATTCGGTAATTTCTTCGCTGTTCAAACCTGCGCTGCCGCCGTTAACATTAATTGTAATATTATTGCCTTTAATGTTCGGGTCTTTAACAACATTATCAGTTGAACCGCTGTCCGGGTTGGTAATTGTATCAGAAATCGCATACAACAACTTGTCTTTATCCCAGTAAGTTTTGCCACTATCACTCAGTTCAGCAATATGTGTCTGAGCCTCACTGCCTGCAAGATAATCTTCAGCACTTGTATAATTGCCGTAAGTTTTCTTCAGGCTTTCGTAATTAGCGTAACCGTCAAACTCGGCTTTCAAATCTACAGCTTGTGGGTTGCCCTCTTCATCGGTAATAGTTACAGACGGTTTAAAATATGCTGAATAGGTATTTTCTACCTTATTTGCCTCACTGTACTCGGCAAAAGTGTCATAACCGTTAAATTGTTCATTTAATTTATCGAAAGCAGCTTTACCGTCCTTATATTCTGCCAATGCCGTATTAAAGGCTTCATCAGTTTTATAATTTTCACGAACAGGAACATATTTACTTTCCGTATAATAAGCTTTTCCTTTACTCCAGGTATCGAAGCTATCGTTAAGCGCATCATACTGTGTTTTGGCTTCGCTGTAAGCATTGTAAGCATCTTTATATTCCTGCGTTACGCTGCCAGTCTGAGATTCATAATAATCTTTCTGCGCAAGATAGTTTTTAAATTCATTTTTAACGCCATCTTTATAGTCCTTAACATCCTGCTCAACTTTTTTACTGTAATCGCCAGTACCTTCAACAAGGCCAAGGTCAATCCACTTCTGAATCAGCTCATCGGTGTCGCCGCGGTCTACTGTTTCACCGGTAGGCAAAGCATCAACAAGGTCACCGCTGTTAACGGTAATTGTAACATTGCCGCTATCAGAGTATACACGTCCGATGCGCATATCGCCGCTATCCTGCGTAAGGTTAATATTGACCTCAGCCTGTGCGTTAACGCTCGCGGAAAGACTATCAGTTGCATCTACAATTTCCTGTCCGCCATGAACTATAATTGCCTGGCTGTCTGTACCAATAGCGCCGTTAGCACTTACAAGGTCAATACGGTTGCCGCTTACAGAAGTAACTTTTCCGCTTTGAGTAATATTGCCGTAAGCCGTAAGCGATACATCACCGGCAGGATTAGCCGCAGTACCGGCAAACAAGTTGTCGATAACTACATTGCCCGCTTTGCCGTAGGCTGCGTTAACGGTTACATCAACATCGCCGTTGCTGCTTACCGCGTTAAGGTTAACCGTATCGCCGATAGATGTAATTTGTACATCGTTAATGCCTTTTGCCGCACTCAGATCGATATTATCACCAATAAGCGAACCGCCAAGCTGATTAATTGCACCGCCGGTACTGTTAATATCAATTAAAGAACCGGTACCGTCGCTGGCAGAAGCAATATTATTGGTAAGGTTAATATTGCCTGCGGAAGTAACACTTATATTGCTGTTACCGTCAGAATTACCAATGAAACCGATACTGATAGGTTTATCTGCCTTAACACTGGCAACATATTGCTGAGAAGTACCTGTTGTTACCTCCCATTCATATTTTTCCCACTTAAACCAGCCAAGGAAACCCGAACTCCACGAATCAACCTTAACCGGCTGTGTACGGTTCTCTTCAAATTTATCATTTTCATAAATTACTACAAAATTATCATTGCTGTCTATGCCTTCAACAGAACCTATATATTCACCATTAGGTTTATTTTTATTGCTTTCCGTTGCAGGTTCTGTTGGTTTATGAGACTCTTCAAACTCTTTTAGTTCAGTTTCGTCCATAGTCTCAACAAGTCCCCACAATCCGGCTTTAATAGTGTTATTATAGGTTTCACTCGTTGTAGTTTCCTGCCCGGTTGTCCAATTATAACGCAAATCTTTATCCGGCTGATATTGTGAAGATGCACCACTTTCGCTTACAACAATATAGTTACCGTTTTCATCTAATTGGGTCATATCTTTTACAACAGTTCCATTACGGGTAAACTCTGTAACTTTTTTAGTTCCTGTATCAGCTATACTGATAAGGCCCTCCACATCATTACTTACCAGCTTGCCAAGTTGTAAATCCGTGCTGGTATTATTAGTAACGTTAATATCATAGGCACCATCCAGTACTTTAATGGAACCGCCGCCTGTACTGCTGATACGCCCGGTAAGGTAAACCTGCCCGCCATTAGCGTCAACATCCGGCACTACAATCTTCCCGGTGTAAGGATTGTAGTATACGTCAAGCTGCCGGTAATAACTGCCATCGCTCTGCAATATATCTTTACCTTCTACTATACGGTAAGTAGTTCCGGTTGTAACCATAGCATCGGTCAACGGCTTACTGCCGCTATTTTGCCAGTTTTGCTGCATCTGATTAATTGTATCTTGCAATCCTGCATCAATATTTACAACATAATCAGCATAACCACTTTGAATTTTACCATTAATGTTAATATCAGAAGCATTAATGTAAACATTTTCACCGGCAATCATATTTCCGCTTGGTTCGTTAGCTGCATCATTAGTTGACCATTCATCTTCAACACTGTCGTGCTTAAATCCGTATTTATTATCGAAATGGTCTTTAGCATCCTGATACAAATCATCGTACTGAGTTTGTACGCTGCCGCCAATGTTAACAATGCCTTCCTGGAAACCCTGACTTACAGACCCCTTGCTTGCACTAAGCACAATTGTTTTACCTTTTACAGCTGCGCTGTCTGCCGCCGATTCACCCTGAATAACGATATTATCGGCAGCACTTGTAATTCTAACTGTACCTTCCTCACTATTAACAATGCCGTTAATTTCAATATCGGCACGCGGCTTTAATTGAATTGTTTGTTGTACCGATTGAGTCGAATCCTGATCTTTAGGCAAATCAACCTGTGCATATACATAACCGCCGCCATAATTGCCGTTGATAACAAGCTCCCCGCCGCTGCCGGATTCCTTATCAGGAGCTATAGTTATACCGCCATATTTAGTGCCATCAGCACTGGTTAATGCAGTATTATTAAAGTTAACTTCACCACCTGCTTCGCCGACAGTTACATTGTTAATCTTTAAATAAAGGTTGGTATTGTTGTTAATTACAACCTCCGGCGCACCCTGTGCTGTTAAACCGCCACTGCCACTTAGACTGTCCGACTGAATATTAATATTACCGCCACTTGCAACAATATCCGGCAATTCGATATAATCAACTGTCATTCCTTCAACCTGAACATAATATTTTTGCCCTTTGTCATTTGTCATTTCTTTTATCAGGTTCATGGATTGCAGCTGTTCAAAAATACGCTGCCGTTCAGCTTTGTAACCAAGATAAGCAGTTGAAGAAGTATCTTCAGAATAACCTGCCATCAATTCGCCAAGTTCATTATAGCGGTCAAACAGCGTTGTACCATAGTCAAAAGTACCAATTTCTATACCGTTTCCATCAACACCTTCGGAATAATCAACAATAAGTCCATCAGCACCTACCGCACTTTCCTGTCCATTTCCGTAATCATGAACTGCTTTAAGCGTCTCATCATCAAAGAATACTAACTGCATACCGTTAGTTTCTTGGGTTTCAGCATTATACTTTCCACCGATACTTACATACTGTTTGTTCTGTACGCCTGCCGTTAAATTGCCATTAACCTGCACAAAGTTTTGCGCACTCTTATTATTAGGCTCTGCATCGCCAACGGAAGAATTGGAATAATTCTCTTTTTTATCGGAATATACCCATGTATACATCAACGTCGTATCACGAACAGATTCTTTACCTGCATCTGCATACAAATTGATGTCGCGCACGCTGCTAATATCGTTGCCGCTGTTAATTATTATCTGGTTGTTCTGTGCAAATTTATCGTCCAGTTTGGGGTCAGCAATAGGCAATGCCGCATAGTTGTAGGTTTCCGATTCGGCAACTAAATCAAGACTGCCATTAGCACCGGTTTTATCTTTGCCGGCATAAAGGTTAACATCGTTCAAAGCATACAAATCGCCGCTTACTGTAACCGAATTATTGCGTACCAAATTATTTGTTACATCAGAAGATGCACCGCCAACTGCCGCGCCTTGTACATCTGCATAACCTGCAACAGTAAGATCCATATTATCAACAGCTGCTAAAGTAATATCTGCACCTTCCTGTTTAGTTGTAAGAGCAGAGCTTCCGTCAATATTAATCGTGTCAGATGCAGTTACTGCGTTATTAACATCAACCCACGTAAATGCACCCAAACCGGCAGCTTTAATATAACCGCCCGCGTTAATATTGCCGGTAGTTTTAGCCTCCAGTGCCTGCGTGCCAAGAGTTGTAATATCAGCATTATTAAGATTAACAGCAGTATTTTTATTAATAGTATTATCAAACACTGCACCCTGAACATTTACGCCGCCATACCCGCTGCCTTCAACGGCATACTGTTCAGTGTTGCCAAAGGTTACAGTGTTGGCCGCGTTAACATCGAGTTTACCTCCGCCGTTAATAGTTGCATTACTGATATTAGCATTTGTCGAGCCGCCGATATTATTTTCCGCAAGCGTTGCGCTGGCACCTACAACAGTTGCTTTAAGTGCATCGGCGTTGATATTAGCTGTATCGCTCTGCAAAGCGTTAACCGTAACATCACCTGCTACATTAAAGCTGCCGCTTAAGCTTGCATTGACTTCTGCCTGGGAATCATTTTTAGCATAAGCTGCCAAATCGCCGCTTACCAAACCGCCACCGCTGCCATCGGCTTTAGCCGTATTATCGGTGGTGCCGGTAGCCGTAACATTAAGGCTCTTCAGTAAGGTTTCAGCACTGCCGCCGCTTACGCTGACGTTAGTAGTGCCTTCATTGGTAGTAAATGCCTGGTTATTGCCGCTTGAGAAAATGCCGCCAATTGTTATGCCCTTAGCATCGGTAGCCGCTTTAGAACTGTTGCTGCCGCTGACTTTAAGGTTGGTTGCGCCAGTAACAACATCTTTATAAACTTCTTCTCGTTCACCTGTTGTGCTGCCTTCAACATCTTTATAACCAACAAATACTTTTTCTGTTTTGGTTTTATAGTCAACATCGCCAACATTTACTTTAACCTGCGTTGTTACATTGGCCACGGCTGCATTATCGGCAACCGAAACATAACCGCTGCCGCTGTTGCCTACAACTTTGGCTTCAGCTGTGTTTTTGCCGTCCTGTATGCCTGCTTCGCCGGTAATATCAACGTCTTCTGCGCTAAGCGTGTTGCCGTCATAAACATTTACGTTTACATTGCCTGTTGCCTCTGCGGTTGCAACCGAAGCACCCGCCGTACCCAAAATACTTACAGCATAGCTGTCGGCAATAGCCTTAACGGCCGGTTTGGCAGATGCTGCAATATTAACCTTATTTACTACAAAGTTGTTTGCTTCAGCTGCCTGGCCCTGCGCCCCAAGCGTTATGCTGCTTGCACCGCTGTCCTTAGCGGTGGCAACAACGCCCTGTCCTGTAGCGGCGCCACCTGCACCGCCAATAGCGTGTGCATCAACTGTATTAGCCTTATCGGTAGTAATGCTGATGTCGCTTTGTTTATCGGTGTCTTTAGCCGCTGCTTCACTGCTTGTAATTTCAATTTCGGTATTGCCGCTGTTTTCTGCACCGGCAACAATAGCGCCTACGGAAACGGCACCGACAGTTATACCAAGCGTATTAACATTTACGTTGCCATGATCACCAGCCGTAATATCAATATCGTTGCCTGCAAAAGTTACATCGTCAATGTCAATTTTGCTGCTGCCGGTGGTGCTGGCTTCGCCAACAGCTGCGTTTACACCAATAGCGCCAGCCGTTCCCTGATATACTTCAAGGTTGGCGCTGCCGGTAATATCCGTGCCAATGTCAATTTTATTTGCACTGATGCCGCCGCCGGTAATATTAACACCCACGTTGCGGTGTACGTTAAGTATGCCAACGCCTGCATTAACAGCTGCTGCACCGGCTGCACCGCTGCCAAGAGTCATGCTTATGTTATCGGTTTCTGTTGCTTTAACAGTTAAATTATTATCTGCTTCAAGCTTACTGCCGCTGATGTTTACTGTAATCTGCGAGTTTTTACCACCGCCAAGTTCAGCATCAACGTGCGGAGTATAGTTTTCGATACCTGCCGTTGCAAGTGCGCTGGCTGCATCGCCTGTTAAAATTCCGGCATCATCGCCGAAAACAGTATTAGCTTCTTCTATTTTTTTCTTTGTATCCTCATCGGTGATTTTCTCCCCGATATTAGTAACGGCAATGTTTGCGCCAACCGCTAATCCGCCCGCCGCTACGTTGGTAGCAGTTTGCTCAATATTGCGGGTTTCCTGGGCAGTTAAGATAATATCCTTAGCTGCGTCAAGCGCGCTGCCATTAACATTGGTCTGCACGCTGCTATCTATAGTGTTAACGGTTACACCCGCACCGGCGCCAACTGCACCGCCGCCGATAGTGCCCATATAGGCTTTAACATTAAAGGTATTATCTGCCGTGCCGCTAATGCTGCCGCCGGTAGAAGTAATGCCAACGCCTTCAATATTGGTTTTAACCGTGCTGTTAAGGTTGTTGATGGAAGTTGCGCCTGCTACACCGCCAAATGCACCCACGCCGTTGGCAGAAATCATCGGGTTAACAGTTGCATTATTATTGGCTGCAATGGTTACATCGCCGCTTGCGGTAATGGTGTCTTCTTCCGATTTATCGCCTTTAACGGTTACTTCCGTTGTAGAGTTATCCTTCAGCACGCCTACGGAAAGGCCGCCGCCAACGCCAAGCCCCGCACCGCCAACGCTGACGTTGCCTGCGTTAACAATGCCGGTATGGTTAGCTTTAATGTTTACGGTATTGGCATTAACCTTGCTGTTATTAAGCATGGTTTTGGTTGTGTTGTTAAGTTCCGTAACAGTTACAACGCCTGCTGCACCGCCGCCGATGCCTGCTGCGCCAACACCTGTGCCAAAGCTGGATACGCCCTGCGCGGAATCGGCATCAATTTCAAAGCCCTGTGCTTTAATATCACTGCTATCAACTTTTGCCGTTACTTCGCGGCTGATGGTATTGGTATCGCTGGCAAGGCCTGCACCTGCACCAATGCCGCCAACGCCTACGCTGCCTACAAAGCCGGACATATTACTGTAATCGCCTGCATTAACGATTACGTTTGCATTATTACCGGGTACTACTGCCGTATTGCCGTCGTTTACCTCAGCATTGGTAATGCCAGCGTTGGTACCGCCGTTAATCTGGTTTACATTAACCGTACCTGCCACACCGGCACCCATACCAGCTACACCGGCAGTAATAAGGAAGGATTTCATATCGCGCGTGGAAGAAGCATCGACAATTAAGCCGCTACGTTCTTCTTCCTGACGGTCAATAACAGCATCCATGCCTACGGTATCACCGTCAATTAAAGCATCATTAATTTCATCTTCAACATTTATTAAAGTGTTTGTTGTTATGCTGTCATTCCCTTTAGCAATAACACTGGTTGTATCCTCTTTTTCGCCACCAACGGTTGCACTGGTTGTACCGGCAATTTCGTTTACGGCCACGGAAATGCCAACGCCGGCACCCTGTCCAGCAACGGCTGCCTGACCGGCATAGGTAGCAATCTGCTCATCGCTGGTTGCAATAACGCCTACGCTGCCATCAGCAACAATATTGGCGCCGCTGCCAATGTGTGCAGTTACATCGTTTTGAATCATGTTAACGGCAACGCTGCCTGTTGCACCTGCACCCTGAGCTGCAACAGCAATACCAATGCCAACATTTTCAATACGAGGAGTACCATTAGCGTTAACTTTAAGGTTATTAACATTCATTACGCCACCGTTTACATCAGCGTTAGTCTGCTGAATAATACGGTTAACCGCAATGCCTGCACCGGCAGCTACACCTTGCCCAGCTACGGAAGCTGTATCGGCCGAGCTGGTAATTTCGCTGTTATTTTGCGCATCGACTGTTACATTGGCTTTTTGGCTGCCCTCAATGGTGCTGTTACCTTCTTCATCAGTAACAGGCGCATCAATTTGGGTATTATTAATTCCGGCAGTTGTAGCTTTATTAATCAGCGTAGTAGCAGATGCGCCCTGCACTGCCGCTCTTAGTGCGCCGCCAACACCCACTGCTATATTGGTAACTTTGGAATTATCTTCGGCTTTTACTTCAATCTTTGTGCCTTCGGCGGCAGTGTTAATAGTGCTGTTTTTAATTTCTGCCGTTACATGCTGTTCGGCTTTCTCTTTATCATCAGAAACACCGCCGATTTCCGTATAGGCAACGCCTGCACCAACTGCTGCCTTACCGGCGATATTAACCGTACCGATAACCGAAAGAATATCCGTATCATCGGAAGCATGTGCTATTATTTCTTTAGCATTATTAATTTTTGCGCCATCCATAACAGCACCGGCAGTGCCTTTGGTTTGCGTTACCACAACCGTGCCGCTTACGGCAGCGTCACCGGCTGCGCTTACGCCTGCGCCGATGTTGTAGCTATCGCTGGTGTTGTTTGCTTTAGCAGTTACGCTTGTTCCTTCATTTGCAGTTCGTTCATCAAATTCCGTAGTGCTGATATTAACTTTGGTAGTATTATCAAGCCCAACGTAACTGATCGTTGCGCCTACCGCAGCTTTGCCTGCGCCGCTGATTTGACCGCCTACGGAAACAATCTGCGCCTGGTTGGCCGCAGTGGCAGTAGTTTGCTGCGCATAAATATGCGAATTTGCAATGTTAACATTGGCGGTGTTTATAACGTCGTTCCAGCTTACGCTGCCAACGCCGCTGCCTTTATTGGCCGCAGCAATGCCGCCCGCAACAGTAACAATGTTACTGTTGCTGCCTGCGTCAACATCAAGCTCATCCGCAGTAATAGCAGCGTACTTAACATCAGCCGTGTAGGTATTTTCAATATCGGTAATAGCAACAGCCGCTCCACCGGCGCCTTTGCCGCTTGTACCGGCAAGAACGCCCGCAACGGTAATAATACTGCTGCCGCTATCTTTATTTAAATTAACTTCTTCAGTGCTATTTTCATTACTCTGAGTACCGGTACCTTCAGCATCCTTATTGTTTAACTGCGCCTCAATATCGCCCGTTTCAATGCCACTCAACTCACTTGCGCCGGTAATATCAAAACCGCTGCCCATGCGCTTAGCAATTTCTTCTTTGCCATCGGCAAGGCCATCAGCAAGCAGCTGCTCGTAAAGGCTGCTCTCGTCAATGGCAACATCCTGCGCAGTTACGTTTACGCTGCCGCCGTCAACCGTGCTGATAACTGCTTTGCTATTTTCGCCGTCGCCTTTAATAAAGGCATTGGTGGTGTTGTGTACTTCGTTATAAACGCCTGCACCTTCAACCACAGCGCTTGCGCCGCTGCCGCTAGAAGGCAGTGTTAAACCTGCCGCAATGCCAACGGTAATGTTCTGCAAAGCGTTCAATGCTTCAACATCAACATTGCCAACCTTTTCGTAGCTGCCGCCTTTAATGCCTGCGCTAATGTTATTGTTAAGCATTGCCACGCCAACAGTTGCGCCAACGCCAACTTTTTGCTGACCGGCGCCTAAGCTGCCGCCGCCAGTATTTTCAATATCGCGCGCATAAGCGGATACGTTAACATCTTCGGTTTCTTTTACGGTATTATTTTCATGCAGTGCTTCTACTTCGTGGTCAATTAAGTTGACGGATACTGCTGCGTTGCCGCTGTAGCCGCTGGTGCTGCCGGTCTTTTCAACTGCCAGCCCAAGGCCGAGCGCCAGCTGCTCGCCGCCGCTTAATGCCATGGTGTTAAATTCGCCTGCATTTTCAATAGTGCTTTCTTTAACAACAGCTTTTACAACATTATCAATATCGTTAACGCCTGCCGCGCCTGCAAAACCAACGGCTTTGTCACTGCTTGAACCGCCGCTTTTCCACTGCAGGGCTGCCGCGCCGCTGTAAGCACCGGCATACAAAGCATCGCGCGCCGTTACGTTGATGTTGCCATCATTCATGCTAATTTTGGCATTATCAACAATGGCTTCGGTAGCGTTATCAAGCACATTTAAGGATACGCTGCCGCTGCCCGCAATGCTGAACGAAGGCATAAAGCCGCCTTTGCCGCTGGTACCGCCTACAAGCTTAATACCACCGCCTGTGCCATGGCTTGAAGAACCCTTATTAAACATTTCATTAGCTTTACCGGATTCCGTACCAAAAATCTTTCCGGTTACCTGATCAAGTTTACCACCGGTGCCAAGTAAGTCGTTTTCAACATTGCTGATACCGCCTTTAATTTTACCAAAGAAGCTTACTTCGCCGGTATCATCATTTTTACTTGCAGAAGCCGCTACACTTACACTTTGGATGCTGCCTTCCGTAGCAGCGTCAACATCAAAACCATAAGCACTGATGCCGCCTTCGTTATCTTTGGCAGTCTCTTTATTATATTTATTAGCAAAAGTTACATCACCCGTACCGGTGCCGTATAAGCCTTTAAGCTGCTCTGCCACATCGGCAACACCGGCAATATTTTTAACTGCAAAATCGTTATAGGCAAGCCCTACGCCAACAGCGCCGCTGCCGGAGCCCAGATTGAGCCCTGCCGCCACGTTAACGATATTGGTGTCGTTATGCCCGCTGATGCTAATATTGCCTTCGGAAGTTTTGGTTACTTCTGTTTCTTCGCCCGTTTCCTCATCTTTAACGGTTTCGGTATACTGTTTTTGAGCATTAGCCGTTAATTCTGCACCATCATCAACAACGGTTAAAATATCGCTGCTGCCGTCAACAAAGCTGAGCATACCGTTTAAAACAATACCCTTGGATTCGGTTTCATCGCTCGGGCCCATACCGGCACTGCCCGCTACGGATACATGGTCAATTTCATTGCTGCCTGCAATGTTAATATCGCCGCCGCTGATAGCAGCGCCGTCATTAACCGCAACAACAGTATCGGTATTAAAATCGGAATAGTTTACAGTTGCGCCAATGCTGGCAGCAGTACCGCCGCCGGAATTTGTCAAAGGCACAGCGTTAAGCCCGCCAAGGCTTACGTCTTTCATGTAATTTTCGGCATTAAGTTCAACTTTTCCGACAGCATTAATAACGGCATTGCTGCCGATTTCAACCTTGCTTACGGAGTTAACGGTGTTAACCATAACGGTGCCTGCACCATTAACTGCAGAAGAATGATGCCCGGCAATCGAACCCGTATCGCCGCTGCTGCCCTTGGAAGCGCTGGAAGCCGCAAAATTGCCGTAGCTGTTGGGGTCTGCAAAAGCAAGCGCGCTTGTCAGCAAATCGCTGGCGCCCTGAATGGCAGCTTTAGTATCAGCCGCAACTTCGCTGCCTCTGTTGTCAAGCATGGTATTTAAGTTGTTTAACGCGGTTAAAACATTATACCCGGCCGTTGCCGCTTCGCCGATAGCAAGCACGCCTTTATCGCTGGTGGCAAGCGTTTCATCGGCAGTTTTAAAAGCACTTTCCCAAGCATCAATCTGTTTGTTAAGTGTATCTATAAATCCGTTAAAATCATTTTTAATAGAACCTTTAAGGCCGCCAACCGCGCTTGCAATTTGATTAGCTGCTTCTTTAACGTCCTGAATCATGTTTTTAATGCGGTTATATTCAAAGCGGGTAGAGGCATTAACACTAACGCCGTTTTTACCTTTTAACGTAGGTTCCGCGCTGCCTTCATCGCGATCTGCCACTACTACGGACGAGCTGTTATCCATATTATTTACAAGCACCGCCGCATTAACTGTTAATTCGGCAGGGTAAGCGTCATTATAAGAAGACGTTGTTCCCGTCGCCGTAATATGCGCGTCCTCAATTTTGGTCAGCGCGCCGATATCCAGCTTGCCTGCATTAGCTTTAAGGCTGGCATTTTTGCCAATAGTTACACTGCTGTCATGCTTCTGTCCGCTGTAAGTTACAGTAGCACCGGCTTTAAAAATTTCACTTAACTGCAAGCCCGGTATTTCGTCCTCGTCGCCGATAGGCAATTTTTTACCTTTGCCAAGTACTGCTGCCAGGCCGCTAATAAACTCTTTAACTTCTCCCTTTTTCTGTTCAACGTGCCCTGTAACAACCTGCGTAGCGGCGGATACATACTTACCGCTGCCTATGGTGCTTTCTGCAATAACATTATCGTCAGTAATAATATTATCGGCTTTAACGGTTAAATCGTTGCCTGCCGTTAAATCAGTATCAATATTAACTTTTGCATTGCTGTTAAAATCAGTAACATTAACCGCCACTGCCATGGCAGAAGCTTCGGGCGCTTTAATAGAAGTACCGGAAGTAAAATCACTGGTAGCATTTGCGTTTACGCTTAAATCGTTGCCTGCATTAATTACATTATTACTATTGTCTTCGTCCTTAATATCAACACTTGCACTGTTTTCTGCGCCTGCAACGGTTACGCCAACAACAAACTGGTTGCCCATTTTGCCTTTTATACCCATTTTGTTTTCAGCATCAACCTTCATATCGGCATCAGCGTCAATGCTGATATTTTCAGCGGCAGTTACAGTACCTTCAACGGTAACATTGGCCTTGTTATCAGCACCAGTATAAAGAACTGATACAGCAGGAACATTAGCGCCGGTTGTGCCACCTGCAGCTTTAAATTTTAAAGCCGTAACAGAAGCAGCAGAGGCAGCAAGAGTTTCTGCCTTGGCATCAATATCAACGCTGCCATTTTTACTTTCAACCGTTGCGCCGGAAGCAATATTAACATTGGCTCTCGTATTCAAAACAGAATATGCTATATCACCCGTAATCGGGGTGCCGGAGGCTATAGCAATATTTGCTTTAGCAAATGCTCCGCTGTTATCAATGTAGCGGTTAATTGCTTCTGCCTTAACGGTTACATCTTCGGCAGCCTTTACAGCACCGTCAATATTGACTTCTGCTTTAACATTGGCCAGTTGGGCAACATCATTATTGTTAGCTTTGTAGTCATTTAACTTTTCATCAAAATCTGCATTGCTGTTAACTGCGGTTGCATTGATATTAATATCGCCTTTTTCTCCTGCTGTTTCAACAGAACCATAAACATCTACGTAAGCATTAAAATCCTGCTCCACAAAAGTGTTTTCTGCAGTTTCTGCAATCGGTCCAAGAGTTGCGCCGACAACAGGCAGTACTTCTAAATCATTTTCCTTTGTCGCACCATCAACATACGCGGAAAGCACAATATCGCCGCTGCCGGTTTGAGTTGCGGTTAACTCACCAGTTAAGCCTGACTTAACATCTTCAGCACCATCAACACCTTTAATATTTACTAAATCGCCAAAATTTGTAACACCTGTCGTAATTGATGCAGCTGAAACTGTATCACCACTTGCAACTTCATCAACAACTTGGTCATCAACATTTTTGCCTACGCCGATTTTAGCCGCACGCATTTGTACTTCGTTGGCAGCATTAACCTTGCCGAGTACGGTAATGGTGCCGCTGGTGTTAACAGGAATTGCCTGCCATGCGTTAGCATCCTTTGTAATATTGGTAATTGCATTAAGTTCCTTTTCTGCTGTCGCTGCGTCCGCAGTTCCGGCAACAACTTTCATGTTCTTAATATAATCCTGCGTCGGCGTCATAACATACAGCGAACCGGTATTAATAACGCCTGATTTGCCTACTGCCATACCGTCTTTGCTCAGGAAAAACAGATTGCCGCCGATTTTATTATCTTTAACTGCGTTTACAGTACCGTTAATATCAATACGGCTGTTAACAAAGTTAACAAGGTTAGCTGCATCAGCTCCGCTTCCACCCTTAGTATTAAAGTACATATTAGCAATATTGTTAGCATCCAACTGAAAATCCTTAAAAACATTCACAGCCGAATTGCTGACAACTTTATCTGCCCAAATATTGGTAACATTGCCATTCACTTCAATACTGCCGTTATTATTAACTTTATTTATACTCTGTGCAAAGCCCACTATCGGCTGCATAATAAACCCTGCCGCCGTTACGGCAGAAATAATTTTCTGGCTTAACGTATATTTACTTTTGCTGCGCTGAAACTTTCTCGAGATACTCATAAGCCCGTCCCCCTGTTAAAACTGACCGTTAAGCATAAAATGTATGCGGGTTTTATCAACTTCATCTCCGTTAATATCACGCATCAGCGGTATGCCGAGCGTTAAACTTGTATATATTTTGCGGTCGATTGTGCTTTTAATGCCTATGCCGGTACCTGCCAGCACATGGTCATCAAAAGCGCTGTCGCCGTAAACTGCACCATAATCAAAAAAGCAAAAGGCTGATGTTGTTTTGGCTTTGTCAAGCGGTACGCTGTATTCAAGGCTGGCGCTGTAACCGCTGTCGCCGCCGAGATAGCTTTCTTCATATCCGCGTACGCTGTACATGCCGCCGATATAAAACTGTTCGGCGCTTGTAAGGTAATCGTCCGGGCTCCACTGGGCATCAAGCCTTGCGCTTAACATTTGCCCGGCGCTGTACGCTTTTTGCCAGAAGCCGTTAAAAAAATATTTGGAAAAGTTTTCGTTTTCACCGGCAATATCTTCGCTGTCGCCGATACGGAAGTTATGCTTTTGGTAAATGATGCTGCTTGCACCGTAGTTAGTCATGCTGAAGCCTGCGGTGTAAGATTTTACAGTATCATCAACCCAGTGTATGCCCAAAAAGTCGGTTTGCGAATTTTGGTAGCCGTAATCCAAAGTTGCTTCCGTACGCAGGGTATCCGTAACCACCAGCGGCTGAATAAGCGAAACTCCATATGCATTGGAATGGCCTTTAATGTCCAAATCTTCCAGTTCGCCATCCGTAATTTTTACGCTGTTGGTGCTGTAAGTAAGGCCCAGTTTGGTTCCGCTGCGCCCTAACGGCACTGTGTACATGGCGCTGAACGATTTGGTGCCGTCGCTGCGCATGCCGCTCATTGTCAGCATATCGCGGCTGCCTGTTAAGCTGCGGTCCGTCCAGAACAGGCCTTCGCGCCATTCGCCGCTCGATTCGCTGCCGGCGTTGTCGACATATACATTTATATAATTTTTCTGCGGCTCATAAGCCGATATTACATAGTCCGTAGTTCCGGGTTCTGCGCCAGCGTGCATTGTAATGCGCAGCTGCACATCGTTGGTAGCATTAAAACGCAGAAGGTCATCGTTCAACTCGTTGATGTTGCTGATGCTGCCGCGGTCAAGCCCGATGCGCCCGGCAATATAACCGTCATTTGTGCTTTCATTGCCGCTGATATGCACGTTGCCGGTTTTACCTTCAATAATTTTAATTTCCACCACGCCGTTTTTAATGGTTTGCGGCGGCAGATAAGCCCGGCAGGTTAAATAGCCTTTTTCGCTGTACAGTTCGTTAATGCTGTTTACAATGTCATACAGGCTTTGCAGTGTAACTTCCTGCCCAATGTATTTGCCGGTAATTTCTTTAATTTCCGTTTCGGCAAGTACTTCGCTTTTATCTATTTTTACATCGTTCAATACAAATTTAACAGCATTTTCCGATGCCTGCTGCTGTTCCTGCCCGCTGCCTTCAACCTCGGCGCGCTGTTTGGCCCTGTCTTCGGCAATCTGGCGTGCCACGCGCTGGCGTTCCATATATTCGCGCGTGCGGTTAAGCTGTACGCCCGGGTCATTAGTACCATACTGAGGCGGCGGATTACTAATTCCATAATCAACTGCATAAACAATTGGAACATTAATTGTCCCTGCCAAAATAAGTGCCGTTAAAATTTTTACAAGTCTTTTAGCCATGGCAATTCCTCTTTCTTATAGTACGTTTTTGTTTCATTTTAATTCGCATTTAACCGTATATATACACATTTATATTCATTTTAATTTTATCATAATTTCATTTTCCAAAGTGCAAATTTTTTCTTTGCACTTTCACGGCGTTATATTATTTACAAATTAGTGAACCTTGTATTAAACTATAAGTAAATATAGTAAAACGTATTATTACAAATTGATAATTTTGTAAAGGTACAGTAATATGCAAGCCATTATTGCCATCGCAGATAACAAAGAAATATTTGATAATTTATTTACATACAGCATTTTGTGCGGGCTGCGTTTTAAAATTACGTGCAGCAGCGAAGAAGCATTGAACTTTTTTATGGAAAACCGCACACCGCTGTTTATTGTAGAATGCAGCGATACAAATATCGGGTCGCTGAAGTTTATAAAGCGCCTTGCGCCTGCCTGTGCAGTTTTCGCCGTCAGCAAATCAGCCGATGAGGAAGTCGCCATCAGCGCACTAAAAAACGGTGCAGCCCAGTTTTTGCGTCTTCCCTGCGGCAGCCGCGAATTTTATTACCGGCTTGTTAATTTTATCAGGATGCTGAATCTTGATACCGGCATGGAAAAAATACAGATTATTACGCTTGGCAAACTTAAAATTTACCCGCAAAATAATCAGGCCATGCTGGACGGGGAATTTATTCCGCTGACAGCGACCGAATTTAAACTGCTGATACTTTTAGTAAATAAGCTTAACACAACAGTAACACTGGAAGAACTTTACCTGGCTCTGTACGATACTGAAAACATGCAGTACACAAGCCGTGTGGTCAGCGTACATATCAGCAAGCTGCGGCATAAACTGCGCCTTAACGATTTGCCGTACCTTCAGCTTGCCAACATTCACGGTAAGGGTTATTCCTTAAAATATACCCCAGAAACGGAGAACCGGAACAATGGATAAAACTACCAGAAATAATTTTAGCCGCGAAGCAATAAAACTTGCAGAACAGGCCTTAATTACTTATTTTGTAGATGGCAGCACCGAAAAAGTTCTGCAATTTTTCTCCAACACCTGCAGCAGTTGGATTGGCTGGGGTAAAGAGGAAATTTACCCTACCTATAATGATGTTTTTAATACATTTATCCGCCGCGTTGACGATATTCCGCAAAATATTATCGAAGACATGCACTCGCAGGTATTGTTTGAGAGCCAAGACTTCTGCATTGTTTTTGTTGCATGCAGCATAAAGTCCCAACCGCAAACCGGCCTTTTACTTAACGAAACAGCACGTTTTACTTTTGTTATCCGCAAAGAAAATGACGGGTTAAAAATAGTACATCTTCATTTCTCAGCGGCATGGAACGAACTTAACCCGGGCGAAGTATACCCGGTTGCCAAAGGCAGCACCGAGTTTTATAAAAACGAACTGCAAATGGAAAAACCTGGTACGCCCTCATTCGTTGCAGCCAACACACCCAACGGTTTAAAATGCTGCCTGGCGCAAAAAAATTATCCGGCAGTGTACATTAATAAAGCTTTGTACAAACTGGCCGGTTATAAAAGTATGACAGAAATGCTGATTGCCACCGGCGGCGATATTAAAAATATGATTTATGCAGCCGACCTGCCAAAAGTAAAACGCATTATGTCTGCGCACTGCGGCGAAGTGCCATACACCATTAACTACCGCCTGCTGCGTAAGGACGGAACCGCCATTTGGGTATTAGAGCGCGGGCAGTTTACAGCAACCGACGGCCCTGATGATTATTTTATCTGCTCCATAGCGCCGCTTTTGCCCGACCAGAACGAATTTAACTATGGCACGCTGCTTGATTACAGCGAAATAGAAAATGCCCAGATACCCATGGACCTGTACTTTAAAACGGCGCTTAAAATTATTGAGCAGCATGACGAAAAAACTGCCGCAGTTAAACTTTTAAAACTTTGCTGCAGCATGGCACAAATTTCCGGCGCCTTTATTAAAGATATCAGCCGCAGCGGCGAATATATGCCGATAGTGGCAAAATATTTTAACGGCAGCGATGGTTTTGTAAACCTTTTAAAATGCACACCGGAAGACATTGCCAGCCGCTTTAACAGCCACGGCTTGAACCAGTGCGGCAACACCGGGCTTTTGCCAAAAATGTATAAGGATAAAATGGATGAACTTGGGGTTAAAGCTTATTTAAGCAAAACCATTATGTGCGGCGGCAAAGCAGGTTACGTACTCACCTTTGTATCCCTTGGCATGCCGCACAGCTGGACGGAAAGCGAAAAAGACCTGATTACACAAACGGCACGCCTCCTGTCATTGCTGTTTAAAACAAACAACCAAGATACAAATTAATAAATCCCATATACGCAAAAATCCCACGGAAAATTCCGTGGGATTTTTATTGTACATTTTAGCTTATTAACTTTTAAAGTTTTAACAGCAATTAAAATGCCGGTACAACAGCGCCTTTGTAGGTTTCTTCAATGAATTTTTTAACTTCGGGGCTGGTGAGGGCTTTAGCCAGTTTTTGCAGTTCGGGGCGGTTTTCATCGCCTTTGCGGATTGCAACTACGTTAGCGTACGGAGATTCTTTAGGTTCGGTAAAGAGGGAATCTTTAACCGGGTTCAGTTTTGCTTCCATTGCAAAGTTGGAGTTGATTACGGAATAATCAACATCGTTCATGGAACGCGGCAGGAGAGCTGCTTCGATTTCCACAATTTCAATGTTTTTGGGGTTGTCTACAATGTCGCCGGGGGTTGCGGTAATGGTTACGCCGTCTTTAAGTTTTAAAAGGTTGGCGCTTTGCAGAAGCATCAGTGCGCGGCCACCGTTGGTCGGGTCGTTAGGAATGGCAATTTTTGCGCCCTGCGGCAGTTCGTCAAGAGATTTGTATTTTGTAGAATAAATGCCCATAGGCTCGATATGTACTTTGGTTAAGGTAACAAGCGGCATGTTGCGTTCTTTGGCAAATTCTTCAAGATACGGAATATGCTGGAAGAAGTTAGCGTCAATTTCCTTGTCATTTAAGGAAAGGTTCGGTTTTACATAATCGCTGAACTCGATAATTTGCAGGTCAATGCCTTCTTTGGCAAGCTGCGGTTTAACAAAGTTCAAAAGTTCTGCATGGGGCACAGGGGTTGCTCCAACTTTCAGCACAGTTTTGCCGCCTTCGGATTTGGTTTCGCTGCCGCCGCAGCCGGCAATTAAAAGAGCCAGCACCAAAACGGAGCAAAGGACTAACAGGATTTTTTTCATCTTTACATCTCTCCTTTTAAATTTTACACACTACTTACTGGCAATAACGAAAGCAATAAAAAAGCTCTTTCCGAGGAAAGAGCATATACTTTACTTTCCTCTCATCTATCAGGAGTTAGCACCATGGCACAGCCTGGTTGCCGGGTTTCATTGGGCCTGTCCCTCAACCGCTCTCGATAAGAGTGTGTTTGTTAAGATGAAATTATAATACAGCAATCGCAAGATATTGTCAACAAAATTTTACAGTTTTTACAGCTTTGTTTACGCTTTATGTCGCGCACAGCAAATTTTACTGTAAATTGTAAATAAATTAACATTTTATTGGCGCGCTTAATTTACGCAAAACAAAAACCGGCCGAAGCCGGTTTACTGTTTAATATGCTGTTTATTCCTTGCTGTATTTGGCAATGCCGACCTTGTAAAAATCGTTGCCTTCAGCATCTATGCACACAATAGCAGGAAAATCCTCCACCTCGTAACGGCGGATGGCCTCCGGTCCCAAATCTTCGTAGGCAATCATTTCTTCGCCTTTAATGGACTGGGAAATTACCGCCGCCGCACC
>ULWX01007102.1_pt1 | contig 90532 bp, 88 predicted proteins | sample 1960851 | NCBI WGS metagenome assembly ULWX01 (sample SAMEA4835826, study PRJEB28245) | human gut metagenome | biome: gut microbiome; material: fecal sample | place: Denmark | collected 2008 | reverse complement strand
GAGCACAGCTCGTCCACAATATTGGGGCTGCCCCAGAGCGTGTGGAAATCTCCCGCGAGGACAGTGTTCCCGCGGGTCTTGTTTATGTTGAGCACAATGCCGCTGAGCTCCGGGCAGCGCTCACGCAGGAAATCAACAAGGCTCTCCGTCTTTGCGCCAAAGCCGCGCGCGGCGACAACGCAGGCAACAGCCTGCGCCCGGCTGCGGGACTGACGGCAGAAAACATGGCGCACTACTCCCTTGCCGGTAGCTTCGTCATAGGCGGGAATGGTGTTTTGAGCCATGAACTCAGTTACCGCCTTTGCCGCGCGGCAGCTCAGATCGCTCTGAATAAGGCAGCTGTCCACCGCCACAAGGTCGTGGCTGCGGGGCTGAAAAAAGCCGTAACGCGGTGCTCCATCAATATCAGCAACGGAGAATATTGCCTTGTTGCGGTAGTGCAGCGGCTCGTCACAGCCAAGGATCTCCTTCGCTTCCAGCGTCTGGCCGCCGATGTGTTTCAGGGCAGAATTTACTCTGTCAAGCTTAAAGCGGAGCTCCTCTGAATAGCTCATGTGCCATGTGTCACAGCCGCCGCAGCGCCCAAAATAGGAGCAGGCAGGCTCAAGCCGGGCAGGGGAGGCCTCTATTAGCCTCTCAAGCCGGCCATAAACTGCCGATGCAGTGACCTTGACAATGCGAATCTCCGCTCGTTCACCGCGAAGTGCCTTGGGGACGAAAACCGCCCGCTCGCCCACATGGCATACGCCCAGCGCCTCGGAGGTGTAACCGTCAAATTTCACGGTATAAATTTGATTTTTTCTTAAATTATCCATGTTTTGAATAATATCACATGTGTTATTTCCCCGCAATAGTTAAATAAGCACAGTATATTATCCGGCGATAATCAAATAATAATCCTGCTCGAATATAAGGAGGATGATTATGAAAAAAATATTTTTCAGCATTTTGACTCTCGCGCTGTCCTGCGCGCTGCTCTGCGCCTGTGGCAACATGGACGCCGACAGGCCCGTCGGCACTGACACGCCCCTTGTCACCGCGAGCCCCGACCCGAGGGACGATGTGCCCATGCCCGATAACTCCGTCGGAACTGACGGCAATGTGAATGACAAAGACGGCATCATTGACGACGATGACAGCTCCGGCGGTCTGGACGATGAAATCGACCTGCCCGGCACGAGCGGCATAACCGATAACAACACCGCGACAGGTAATACCGCCGTGACAAGCCCCATCCCCACAGCGACCGCCAAGCCCTGACAGCGCAGGACAATGAGCTCAAACAGCCATGACATATTTACGTCATGGCTGTTTGATAAAATATGCTTGATTTTTGTATTTCATGGCAGTAAGATTAGAAAAAAGTCCGAAGGGAGACAGAACATGAGCTACATACCCACACCAGAACAGGCCGAGGAGCTTGTAAAGCGCTACAACAAGGAGCACTTTCACATTCAGCACGCTGAGACCGTTTCCAAGGTCATGGGCGAATTTGCCAAGGAGTACGATCCGGAGAATGTTGACTTCTGGCGCACCGTCGGCATGCTGCACGATATAGATTTTGAGCTTTACCCGGAGCAGCACTGCGTCAAAGCGGTGGAGATGCTTAGAGAGCTTGATGTGGACGAGGATGTTATCCACGGTGTTGTTAGCCATGGCTATGGCCTGTGCAGTGATGTTGAGCCTGTAAAGTACATGGAGAAGGTGCTTTTTGCTACCGATGAGCTGACCGGGCTTATAGGCGCCGCCGCGCTGATGCGCCCCACCGGCATGGAAGGCATGGAGGTCAAGTCCATTAAGAAAAAGTTCAAGGATAAGAAGTTTGCCGCAGGCTGCTCCCGCGAAGTTATCAGTCAGGGCGCAGAGATGATGGGCATGGAACTTGGTGAGCTTATCGGCAAAACCATTGCCGCTATGCAGGCCTGATGCTGCTTGCGTATTACGGTGAAGCGGGAGGGCTGAGCGCGGATATTTCCGCGCTGTCCGAGTATAGGCGCGAGCGGATAAACGCCATGAAAGCTCCGCTGAAAAAGCAGCAGGGCATCTGTGCAGAGCTCCTTTTATATGAGGCTCTGAAAAAGGCCGCGCCGGATATTGCTCCGCCGCCGGAGATCAGCGTGAATGAGCATGGCAAGCCATATCTCAAAGACGGCGGCGTGTTTTTCAGCCTTTCGCACTCGGAGAATCTCTCCTTTTGTGCTGTATCAGAGCTTGAGCTTGGAGCAGATGTTCAGCAGGTACGCCCCTACGACAGACGGCTCATGCTGCGATTTTTCACAGCGGGGGAGCGGAAATATATCGAAAGCTGCCCTGATATGGACTGCGCCTTCACCCGTGTATGGGCGCTCAAGGAGAGCTATATAAAGGCTGTCGGCTTGGGGCTGTCTATTCCGCTTTCATCCTTTGACCTCTGCCCGAAAGGTGAGCTTATGTCTGAAATCGACGGACATTACTTCTGGCATTGGCAGGCGGAGGGCTGCATCTTTGCCATCTGCGTGAAAAATGGCTCAACAGAGCCGGATATATTCAAAAAAATAGATTTATAAGCTCAATACCTCCGGCTTTGCCGGAGGTATTGAGCTTATAGTTACACATTCAAACCCGTGTCGCGCATAACGGAGCGAAGTATGGCCTTGTTGTCCTCGCCTATATTGGTCAGCGGCAGACGCATGATGCCTGAATCCATGTCCAGAAGCTGCATGGCGGTTTTAATAGGAATCGGGTTTGTCTCGATAAACAGGGCGGAGAAAAGCGCGGCATACTTGCCGTACAGCTCCGTGGCGGACTTGAAATCCCCGTCAAGGCAGAGTGTACAGAGCTTCGCAACGACCGCCGGGAGAATATTGCCTGCAACAGAGATAACGCCAAGAGCGCCCAATGACATGAGAGGCACGGTGTCGCTGTCGTTACCGCTCCAGATGTACAGCTCATCCCCACATAGGCTCCGCACCTGTGCGGCAGCGGCGATATTGCCTGAGGCTTCTTTTACGCCGTTTATGTTTGGGTGCTCCGACAGCGTTTTGTACGTCTGGGCCTCAATGCCGATGCCTGTGCGGCTGGGTACATTGTAGAGAATCATCGGTATATCCACCCTGTCGGCCACATAGGTGAAGTGCTCAATAAGGCCCTTTTGCGTTGACTTGTTGTAATACGGCGTCACCATCAGCACGGCGTCTGCCCCGGCAAAGCGGGCGTTTTCTGCCCGGTGCAGGGCCTTTACTGTGTCGTTGCAGCCTATCCCGGCGATGATTTTCATGCGCCCGGCGTTATGACGCACCGAGACACGCAGCAGCTCCTCCTGCTCGTTTTCGCTCAATGTGGCCGCCTCACCGGTTGTGCCGCAGACAACGAGTGCTGAGCTGCCATTTTCATACTGGAAGTCTATATTTTTCTTCAGACGCTCATAATCCACGCCGGTCTCGCTGAATGGAGTCACAATAGCGGTACAGGAACCGCTGAAAACAGGAACTTTAACCATGTTGCCCTCCTTTTTAACATCGAGACAATCTATTCAAAACATTGGCGAAATATGATAGTGACAAGTTTTGACGGCCATGGTATAATCATGTGTCTGAAATAAAATGACGCTTAGAGTGCTGCTATGAAGAAAATTTTCAAAAATCTCATAATTTTGCTTGCTGTTCTGCTTTGCCTGCAAGGCTCTGCCGCAAGCGCGCTTTCCTCGGATGCCGAGCTGGACTGCTCGACGGTTCGCGTTGGTTTGGTCTATGGTGATGAGGCGGTGCACACCGCGCAGTTTAAAAGTGTAAGCGGAGAAGGCTTTATGCTTGGCCAGTACGATGCCGGCCGCGAATTTCACTGTGAGCTTGAGACGCAGGCTTCAAGCCTCACAATAGCGCTTTATGACGGGGTTATAAATGTACTTGAAACGTACAGCGGTGCGCTTATCTGCACTGTTAACGGCGGCAGTATCGCGCTTTTGCCAGCGGAGGATGCTTTAACTGAGTATGGCGGGAAGCAATATCGCGGCGGCTTTGCCTGCCTCATCGAAGAAAAAGGCCTGAGTGTTATAAACTATGTCGGCCTTGAGGACTATGTAAAGGGCGTTGTCCCATATGAAATGAGCGCGAGCTGGGGTGTTGAGGCCCTGAAAGCGCAGGCAGTATGCGCCAGAACATATGCGGTGTACAACCAGAACGAGTATGAAGAGTTCGGCTTTGACATCACGGACGACACATACAGCCAGGTCTATAACGGCGTTCTGGAGGCAACCGAGGATACTGACAGAGCCGTTGACGAGACAGAAGGGGAGCTTATCCGCTATAATGGCGAGGTGTGCGAAATCTATTATTTCGCTGCCGATGGCGGGGCCACCGAGGACGGGATAAACGTCTTTGACGCTGATAGGCCTTATCTGCGCGGAAAATATGACCACTATGAAAGAATGGTCGACTTTTCGGTAAAGAACTGGACAGCGCACCGCAGCGGCTGGGAGATTGGTGAGATTCTGCGCGAAAAGGGCTATGATATCGGAGGTGTTACCAGTATCGAGCGCACCCGCTCAAGGACGGGCAACAACATCGCCTTGAAGTTTTTCGACGCGGAGGGGAGAAGCGCTCTTGTCGCCGGGCGCAGCTGCTATAATATGCTGCGGCTCAACAGCTGCCGCTTCAGTATTGTGACTACTGATGACGGCTTTGATTTTCTTGGGCATGGCTGGGGGCACAGCTGCGGCATGAGCCAATGGGGCGCCAAAGCCATGGCCGAGGTCTACGGCTATGATTATGAAGAGATAATAAAGTTTTATTTTACCGGGGTATATATTGAATGAAAAAATCAGATTTTTACTTTGACCTGCCGGAGGAGCTTATCGCTCAGACGCCTATTCAGCAGCGCGACCATTCAAGGCTGCTCGTTATGGACAAGCAGACCGGCGCTTTGGAGCACAGGCACTTTTTTGACCTGCCGGAGTATCTCAGGGCAGGGGACTGCCTTGTGCTCAATAACTCCCGCGTGCTCCCCGCCCGTCTTATCGGAACGAGAGCAACCGGTGGAAGCGTGGAGCTTGTCCTGCTGCGCGATTTGGATGAGGGGAGATGGGAATGCCTCAGCCGCCCCGGACGCAAGACCAGGCCCGGAACAGAGCTATTTTTCGGCGGAGATAAGCTGCGCGCAACGGTGGAGAGCGTCATTGAGGGCGGCAACCGCATAGTGCAGTTTCATTATGACGGCATTTTTATGGAGATTCTTGAGAGCCTTGGCAAGATGCCGCTGCCGCCTTATATCAAGGAGGAGCTTAACGACCCCGAGCGCTACCAGACGGTGTACTCCAAGGAGCTTGGCAGCGCCGCCGCGCCAACAGCCGGGCTGCATTTCACAAAAGAGCTTCTAAAGCAGCTTGAGGATATGGGTGTCACGGTAAAATATGTGACGCTGCATGTGGGCCTCGGTACCTTCCGCCCTGTCAAGGAGGATGAGATTGAGGATCACGAGATGCACTCCGAATTTTGCATCATCCCGCAGGATACCGCCGACGCGGTCAACCGCACACACGCAAACGGCGGCAGGGTTATCGCTGTGGGGACGACTTCATGCAGGACGCTTGAGAGCTTCACCACTGAGGACGGAATTTTACAGGCAAAGTCCGGCTGGACGGATATTTTTATCTATCCGGGCTATAAATTCAAATGTATCGACGCACTGATTACAAACTTCCACCTGCCGGAGAGCACGCTTATTATGCTGGTCTCCGCGCTTGCGGGCAGAGAGCACGTTCTCAACGCTTATAAAACCGCCGTGGAGGAGCGATACCGCTTCTTTTCCTTCGGTGATGCGATGCTGATTAAATGAAGAAGCAGCGCTCAATAGCAGATGTTACCTCATTTCAAAATCTGATTGCATAAAATGCGGCAATCTGATAAAATGTAAATGGTGAGTATACATCTTCTGAAAGGATGTGCCACATGGTAATTAAATATTCCAAGGACTCGTTAAAGTTTCTCAGTAAACTTGATAAAAAATCGGTCAATCGTATCAGAGCCGCCATAGAGGACTTGACCTTAACCCACCGAAGGGTGACATCAAGGTCATGCAAGGCTACACTGATAACAGAAAACGGTTGCGGGTTGGAACATGGCGCATCATTTTTAAGTACGGTGTTGAAGGTGAAATTGAAATTTTGTTTATCATCGACATTGGAAATCGAGGAGACGTCTATAAGTAAGGAGGTAGTGATATGTCAAATATGGCTTTGGATGCCGCCCGCTTGATGGATATGCTGCCTGATGATGATAAGAGCTTTGCCTATGAGTTCATCAAAAAATTGGTGAAGGCATGGGACCCTGATTTTACTAAGGTAACACCAGAGGAGGCTGAAAAGATAAAGGCGGCTGAAAACAGTGGCTTTATTGCTGACAGTGACATTGATTGGGACAATCTGAGCAAAATAGCTCTGTGATAGAGACATTAGGCAAAAAAGCCCCCCGAAGGGGCTTTTTTGCTGAATACAAGATAAGGGATGATACGGTGTACAAACTTATAAAACAGGAGGGACACGCCCGCAGAGGCGAATTTGATACGCCCCACGGAAAGGTTCAGACCCCGGTTTTCATGAACGTGGGCACACAGGGGGCGATAAAAGGCGCACTGTCTGCTGAGGATCTTGAAAACATCGGCTGCCAGGTTGAGCTTTCAAACACATACCATCTCCACGTCCGCCCCGGGGATAAGCTCATAAAAGAGCTCGGCGGCCTGCATCGCTTTATGACCTGGAACGGCCCCATACTCACCGACAGCGGCGGCTTCCAGATTTTTTCCCTCGCAAAGCTGCGAAAGATAAAGGAAGAGGGCGTCAACTTCAACTCCCACGTGGACGGGCGGCATATCTTCATGGGGCCGGAGGAGAGCATGCGTATACAGGCAAACCTCGGCTCTGATATAGCCATGGCCTTTGACGAGTGCATAAAAATTCCCTCACCCAAGGACTATGTAAAGCAATCCTGCGACAGGACATACCGGTGGCTTGCCCGCTGTAAGGCGGCGCTGGCGGAATATAATGCGGAAGAGGACGCTGTTAACCCGGGGCAGATGCTCTTTGGCATCAATCAGGGCGCGGTTTTCCATGATTTGCGCATTGAGCATATGCAGAAGATTGCCGAGCTTGATTTGCCGGGGTACGCTATCGGAGGCCTCGCGGTAGGGGAGACCCATCAGGAGATGTACGACACTATTGAGGCCGTGGAGGAGTACATGCCCAAGGACAAGCCCCGCTACCTCATGGGTGTCGGAACGCCGGGGAACATCATTGAGGGCGTTGCCCGCGGGGTCGATTTCTTTGACTGCGTCATGCCTGCGCGAAACGGGCGGCACGGGCATCTTTTCACATGGGGTGGGATAATAAACATCAAGAATGAAAAGTACCTGCGCGATGAGCAGCCCATTGACCCGATGTGCAACTGCCCGGTCTGCCGCCGGTATTCAAGGGCGTATCTTAGGCATCTTTTCAAGGCGGAGGAGATGCTTGCCATGCGCTTTTCAGTGATGCACAACCTGTATTTCTACAATAATCTCACAAAACGCATCCGCGAGAGTCTTGAGGCCGGTGAATTTGCGGCTTTTCGGCGTGAATTTACAGAAATTTTAGATAAACGCATTTAAGTAGCTTGAAATTGTTTGCATAACAATGTATAATAACGACAATATAAGTTTGGAGGTAAATTCCTGATGAATCTTTTTCTTACAGCCGATGCAGCAGCGGCAGCAGGTGGCGGCGGATCTATGATCCTCATGCTCGTGCTGATGTTCGCCATTTTCTACTTCTTTATTATTCGCCCCGAAAATAAGAAGAAGAAAAAGACCGAAGAGATGCGCAGCTCTCTGAGCATCGGTGATGAGATAACCACTATCGGCGGTCTCACCGGCAAAATCGTGCAGGTGACCGAGGATACCATCACTTTCGAGACCGGTGAGGACAGAGTCCGTATCCAGGCTAAAAAGTGGTCCATTTCCACCACCGCCAAGATGGAAGCTGCCGAGGCTGAGGCCCGCAGCAAGAAAGGCAAAAAGTAATATTCGATTACGCAGGGCCCGGCTCAAAAGGCCGGGCCTTAATATACTCTTACACGAAATGGAGATAATATAATGGCTGAGATCGTTATTACCGAAGAAAATTTTGAGCAGGAAGTTCTGAAGTCCGATATTCCCGTTCTTGTTGATTTTTGGGCCACCTGGTGCGGCCCCTGCCGTATGCTGGCTCCTACCATTGCAGAGCTCGCCGAGGAGCTTAACGGCAAGGTCAAGGTCGGCAAGGTCGATGTGGACGAGCAGCCGGGGTTGGCCGCAAAGTTTGGTGTCAGCAGCATACCCACGCTTATCGTCTTTGAGGGCGGCAAGGCCAAGTCCACCACTGTTGGCGTGCGCCCCAAGGGCATGATACTCGATTTGCTGAAATAATTTCAAAACACCGGGAGAGTGCATGCTTTCCCGGTATTTTTGCGCAGTTAACATAATTCAAAAAATTTTCACCAATCCAGCAGGAACGTGGAGTATAATGGTAAAAAAATATAGAGAGGTTCTGAGATGGATACAAATACACCTGAAAACGATGAGCAGCTCCAGCAGCTTCTGCTTGAAAGAGTCACTTCTGAGGAGAATATAAAAAAAGCGCTTTTTGATTTTTCCTCGAGCTTCCGGGAGATGATGGCCTACTACCGCTGCGCCATGATGGAGGTCACGACCAAGTTCAATGTCCTCAGTGAGGAGCTTTCTCTTGAGTATGACCACAACCCCATTGAGAGCATAAAAACCCGCCTGAAAGCCCCTGAGAGCATTCTGGAAAAGCTTCAGCGCAAGGGCCTGCCGGTGTCGCTCAAGAGCGTGGAGGAGAATCTTTACGATGTGGCCGGAGTGCGCGTTATCTGCGGTTTTCCATCGGATATCTATATGCTGGCGGACGCTTTTTTGAAGCAGGATGATGTCATTCTTCTTCAGCGCAAGGATTACATCAAAAACCCCAAACCCAACGGGTACAGAAGCCTGCATCTTGTTGTTAAAACGCCTATTTTCCTGCATAACCAGAAAAAGATGATGAATGTTGAGGTACAGTTTCGAACCATTTCCATGGACTGGTGGGCGACGCTTGAACACAAAATCCGCTATAAAAAGGACATTGAATCCTCCCCGCTTATTGACAGCGAGCTTTTTGCCTGCGCGGAGATAAGCGCAAGGCTTGATAGGCGCATGGAGGATATACACCGCCGCGTTGCAAAACAGAACAATAAATGAAAAAATAAGGGCAGACCGCATGGTCAGCCCTTATTTTTAGATATACTTCTCATCACGCAGGATTTTCAATACCTTTTCCTTATCACGCAGGTAAAAATGCGCGGATTTGACAATAAGCGTCAGCTTGCCGCAGGGCAGGCCGGTTTTCTCGGCAATGTCCTTTTGTATCAGGTGCAGCATGACGAGGTTTACATACGCCTTGCAGCCAAAATCCAGCGCGCGGCAGTAGGCCGTCATGTTGAGTTCCCCTCCAAGCACCTGAAAATCCAGCATGCTGACGCAGGGAATATAGCCCTCGTCTGTCAGCGGCTCAAACATGGTGATGGCGGCAGAACGTGTAGTCGGATTCTTGCGCAGGCGTTCAACAAGCCACTCCACCTGATTTTTCGTTCCCATATAGGAATACAGACGGGAGGCATAGGAGTTTTCGTGGTGAAGCTCAGGCACAGCGCCTTGCACGGTGAAGTTGCGCACCATCCAGTCGTATTCCTCCTGGACCTTGTGCTTTTCGATGATAGCGTCCGGTAAGTTGGCACCTACAACATCGGCAGTAAGACCGAATAGCTCTTTCGCCTCCGCCTGCTCCCCGGCGTTATCGGTGTAAATCGTCTCAGCTCCGTCCTGCTCAATTTCAGCAAGAACCTTGACCCATAGTGAGCCGAGGCTTTGAAAAGCGCCCAAATCCCGCATAAATTTTCTCCTTTTTCAGATAATCAGTCGCGGTGATTATAAAACAAAACCCGCCGAAAAGCAACAGACTATCGGCGGGTATGTTATTCAGTTACCGCATTCAATGCTGATATGGTTGAAGATATGCAGCAGGTCATCGACTGTGACCTTGGCCTTTTCCTCGGCGTTTTTGTCGAGGATAATATGGCCCTTATCCATCATCAGCAGGCGGTTGCCGTACTCGACAGCGTAGCGGAGGTTGTGCGTGACCATGACGGCGGTGAGCTTCTTTTCCTTTACCACCTTGTCTGTAAGCTCCATGATGATATCGGCGGTTTTCGGGTCGAGCGCCGCGGTGTGCTCATCGAGAATGAGAAAGTCAATCGGCGTAAGCGTCGCCATAACGAGGGCAACAGCCTGCCGCTGGCCGCCGGAGAGAGAGCCAAGGCAGACATCCATCTTGTTCTCAAGCCCCAGGCCGAGCATTGCAAGCTGCTCGCGGTAATAGTCGCGCCGCTTGTGGTTTACACCGGCGGAAAGCCCGTAGTGCTTGCCCTTGTTGTCAGCAAGGGAGAGGTTTTCCATCATTGTAAGATTCGGGCAGGTTCCAAAGGCGGGGTTTTGATACACACGGCCGATGCGCTTATAGCGCTTATATTCTTCAAGGCTGTTGACCTTTTCGCCGCCGATGAGTATCTCGCCGCCTTCAACGGGGATGCTGCCGCAGATAATATTCAAAAGGGAAGTCTTGCCGCTGCCGTTGCTGCCGACAATGGACACAAACTCCTGATCCTTGACGGCAAGATTGAAGCCGTCGAACAGGCACATCTCGGTCACAAGGCCGGGGTTATAAATTTTAGATATATTTTTCAGTTCAAGCATTTTTCTTAGACCTGCCCTCCCCGGAATTGCCGATGATAAGAATAACAAGAAACAGCGCCGCGGTGATGAGCTTGAGAAGATTCGCGGGAAGACCCATGCTTATGGCAAGCTGTATGCACAGCTTATATGCGATGCTGCCCACCAGAACCGCTGTTGTACCCTTTACGATGGGCATTTTCTTGAATATTGTTGTGCCGATAATGACCGCAGCAAGGCCGAAGACCATCTGGCCAGTGCCCATGGTGCTGGAAAAGCCGCGCTGCTCATGGCAGACAACAGCGCCCGAGAGCGCAACGAGCGCGTTTGCAATAACCAGGCCAAGAATCTTCATCTTGCCGTTATCGCGGGCGAGGGTGGTGACAAGGGTTGAGTTATCGCCGGTGGCCTTGAGGAGGATGCCGTTCTTGGTCTTGAAATAAGCATCAAGTATCAGCTTGAAGATTATTACAAGGATGAGCGCGATTATAAACTTCCTATGCACAAGGGAGAGCTTACCAAAAAGCGCCATAGCCGGGGCAGCGGTGAAGATAGTGTCCGTCTCGCGGCCGACATTGAGGTTAGACCCGGCAATCTGGAGGTTTATTGAAAACAGCGCCGTCATAGTGATGATACCCGCAAGCAAATCACGCACCTTGAGCTTGACATGGATAAGCCCTGTCACAAGGCCGGAGACCGCACCGGCGAGGATAGCAATAACAAGCGTCAGATAGGGGTTAACACCCTTTGTGAGCATCCCAGCCGTAACGGCAGCTCCCAAAGGGAAGCTGCCATCAACGGTCAGGTCAGGGAAATCCAAAAGCTTGTAGGTAATGAATATTCCGAAGGTCAGCAGGGCGTATATAAGCCCCTGCGTTACTGTACTTTCTAATAATTCAAGAATCTGCATGTCTTACTCCGCGTTTGCGTCCAGAGCCTTATCCGCGATTGCGGCGGGCAGCTCAATGTTCATCTCGGCGAGGGCATCGTTGTTTACGTAGATGCTGTACTCGGTGACGGTCTCGTAGGGCAGCTCCTCACAGGTGGCTTCACCGGTGAGAACCTTCGCTGCCATTCTGCCGGTCTGCTTGCCGAGCTCGATATAATCAATACCGGCGGAGGCGACGCAGCCCTTCTTGACCTGCTCAATCTCACTGCCATAGATGGGGATGCCGGCCTCGTTGGTCTTATCGAGTATAGAATCCAGCACGCCGACGACGTTGTTATCGGTGAGGTTGGAGATGCAGTCAACCTCGCGGTTGATGAGGGTGTCCACAGCCTGAGTGACCTCGGCCTGAGCGGTGACGCCGATGTCAACAATCTCAAAGCCGAAATCGGGGGCTAAATCCTTATACTCGGCGATAGCGGAGACGGAGTTGGGCTCACTGGTGGTGTAGACAATGCCAATGGTCTTGGCCTCGGGCTGGAGCTGACGAATAAGGTCAAGCTGAGCGGAGATGGGGAGCTTATCGGAAACGCCGGTGATGTTGCCGGAGTCAAGCTTTGCCTGAACAGGGTCGGTGATTGCGTTGAAGACAACGGGGATGTTCTTATCCTCGGCGGCGGCAAAGCAGGCGGTGGCGGAGTTGGTTGCGATGCCTACCATGAGCGCAACATCCTTGGCGGAGAAGTTCTGGGCTATCTGAATGGCGATATTGTCATCAAAGCCCGCGTTCTGGTAGAGGTATTCATAATCCACGCCCTCCTTGAGGCCGGCCTCTTCAAGGCCCATGAGGAAGCCCTCGCGGCAGTTATCAAGGGAGGGGTGCTCACCGTACTGGGAGATGCCGATAACGGGAATATCACCGGAAGGGGCACTGTCATTGGGCGTTTCAGTAGCGGCCGTGTTACCGCAGGCGCAGAGCGCAAGAATCATAACGAGAGCGAGAATAAGAGCAAAAAACTTTTTCATTATTATTTCCTCCAAATTAAAAGTGGTTTGTTGATTGTTTGATTAAAATCAGCAAGCCCGCCATCGTTCCTTCAATAAAATTTGGTTCATTTCAAACCTCCATAAAAACAAAAAACCCGTCCCTTATATATCAAGGGACAGGAAATAACCTGCGGTGCCACCCAAGTTGACGCATAAGCGCCCGCTCTGTCTTGTACCATCATACAAGCCTGCGCTGGTAACGGGAGCAGGAAACCCGTTGACTGCTACTCACCACAATCGGCTTTCGGTCACCCTCCGAAGTCCATTCACAAACTACCCGAATACCGCCTTTCAGCAAACGGCGGCTCTCTGCAAGACGAATAGAAGGTTACTTACTCTTCATCAGCGGTTTATCTTCTTATCTGGCATGATAATACAGCAAAGTAATTTTGTCAAGAAAATTTTTGCCTTTTTGTTTTTGAGCTTGATTAGATGAAATTTGCTGCTCAGAATACGATGCAAATTCATAAATTTTTATAAGATTCTAATTGATTTCAGTTGATTTTACAAAATTTCATCAAAATTGCATTTTAACTTTGTGATTATTTTGCCTTGCAAAAGGGGCGGCGGGGGAGTATTATAATGCCAATAAATGTAAAATGCTTTGACGGAGAGAAGTACCGCTGACAGTCGATCCAAGCGAGTCGGGGATGGTGGGAGCCTGATGATTTGGCCCGGCGGGAATAACACTTCCGAGCAGCGAACCCAACCGCTTCGGCGCAGTAGGGGAGACGAGTTGCGCAGCGTTAACGCGCACGGGTTTGTCAGAACCCTGTAAGTGACTGCTATGGCAGTAAATTAGGTGGCACCGCGGATCGCAGCTATTCGTCCTAAAATTATTAGGATAGCTGTCGTATTCGGAGGTGTTTTTTTCATGTGCGCGATTTTTGGATTTCTGTCTGACAGTTTGGGGCGCGACGAGGTAAAGGAGTATTTTGACAGGACAATTTCCCGCGGGCCGGATCAAAGCCGTATTGAAGCTGCCGGAAAAGGCTTGCTCTGTTTCCACAGGCTTGCTATAATGGGGCTTGATAAGAGCGGTATGCAGCCGTTTAAGCTCGGGCGGGACATGGTCGTCTGCAACGGAGAGCTGTATGGTTTTCGCTCTGTCAAGAAAGAGCTTGAGAAAAAGTACAGCTTCACGAGTGAGTCTGACTGCGAGATTATCCTCCCCATGTACAGGGAGTACGGGCTTCGGATGTTCAGCATGCTGGACGCCGAGTTTGCGATGATAATCTATGACGGCGAAAAGGATGAGCTTATCGCCGCGCGCGACCCAATTGGCATCCGCCCGCTGTATTATGGCTATCTCTCCGACGGCGCGCCGGTTTTTGCGAGCGAGGCGAAGAACCTTGTCGGCCTTTGCCCGGAGATTATGCCTTTCCCGCCGGGACACTACTACGCTGGTGGAAAATTTGTCCGCTATGCAGACCTCACAACGGTTGAGAGCTATTCCCCTGATGATTTGGAGACGGCCTGCTCCAAGATTCGCGATAAGCTCATAAAAGGCGTTGAGAAGCGCCTGGATGCTGACGCACCTCTGGGCTTTCTGCTCTCCGGCGGGCTTGATTCAAGCCTTGTCTGCGCCATAGCTGCAAAGCTGCTGGGAAAAAAGATACGCACCTTTGCAATCGGCATGGATTTGGACGCTATCGACCTTAAATACGCAAAGCAGGTGGCGGATTATATAGGCTCGGAGCATACGGAGGTCATAATGACCCGCCAGCAGGTGCTGGATACTCTTAAGGAGCTGATATCCTATCTCGGCACCTATGATATCACCACCATCCGCGCGAGCCTTGGGATGTATCTCTGCTGCAAGGCGATACATGAACAGACGGATGTCCGCGTTTTGATGACGGGGGAGATTTCCGACGAGCTGTTCGGCTACAAATACACGGACTTTGCCCCCTCGCCCGAGGCATTTCAGCAGGAGGCGAAAAAGCGTGTTGATGAGCTGCATATGTACGATGTTCTTCGTGCGGACCGCTGTATCTCCGTTAACTCCCTTGAAGGGCGCGTGCCCTTTGGGGATCTGGATTTTGTTAAATACGTCATGAGCATTGACCCGAAGCTCAAGGTCAACAGCTACAATATGGGCAAATATCTCCTGCGCCACGCCTTTGAGCATGACCATATTCTGCCCGAGAGCATACTCTGGCGGCAAAAGGCGGCCTTTTCTGACGCCGTGGGGCACTCAATGGTTGATGACCTCAAGGACTACGCCGAGGAATTTTACAGCGACGAAGAGTTTGAGGTGCGCCGCGCCAGGTATGACTTTGCCACGCCTTTTACAAAGGAGAGCTTGTTGTATCGGGACATTTTTGAGAAATACTACCCCGGTCAGGCTCATATGATAAAATGCTTCTGGATGCCGAACAGGGAATGGTCCGGCTGTGATGTGAACGATCCGTCCGCCCGTGTGCTTTCAAACTACGGGGCAAGCGGAGAATGAGGTGAAGCCATGAGCGCAAACACCGCTGGAAAAATCAGAATACTTATATCCACCGGCTGCGGGGATGTCCGTAGGCAGATTTTGCGCCTTTTGCCCGCGCTGCGGGTGGAGGCGGAGCTGATTCAGGCGCCGGGAAAGGATATTCCCGCCCTGCTCGGAGAGCGTGCCTTTGACGCTGTTATCCTGCCGCTCGGCGAGTTTGAACTTGCGGGGGATATTGCCCGGCACAGCGAAGCCGCTGTTTTGCTCCTGTGTGAGAGGGGAGAACTTGACAACGCGCAGGCGGCCTGTGTCCCACTGGGAATCGCCGCCTCTGAATATGGAGAGCTCGAGCGCGTCCTCCCGCTTTTGATTTCCGCATGTGTAAAGCTGCGCGTTCTGCGCCTTCAGGCCAGTACCCTGCGCCGGAAGCTCAGCGATACCCGCCTTGTCAGCCGCGCAAAGCTCCTGCTCATGACCCGCCTCGGCATGAGCGAGGAGGAAGCACACAAATACATAGAAAAAACTGCCATGAGCACCGGCGCAAAACGCGGCGAGGTGGCGCAGAGCATTATCAGAACCTACGAAGAGTAAATTTTTGAGCTTTTTATACAAAAAAGTTGTTGACAAATTGAGCAAACTGCATTATAATCCGAGCATCTTGAAACGGCAAAGGCGTCGTGCTGATAGTGCAAAGCGCCTTTGCCGCTTTTTTAATTTAGAAAAGAGGTATTGCTATGAACACAGTTACCGGAATGTTTGGCTCGATGGTTTTTAATGATTCTGTTATGAGAGAGCGATTGCCCAAGGACGTGTTCAAGCAGGTTCAGCGCTCCATGACCGAGGGCAAGCGCCTTACGAGCGAGGCCGCCGTCGTCGTCGCAAACGCGATGAAGGACTGGGCGATTGAAAAGGGCGCAACTCATTTTACGCACTGGTTCCAGCCCATGACCGGGATCACCGCCGAAAAGCACGACAGCTTCATATCTCCCGTGGACGGCGGCAAGGTTATCATGGAGTTTTCCGGCAAGGAGCTTATTCAGGGCGAGCCTGATGCCTCCAGCTTCCCCTCCGGCGGCCTGAGAGCCACCTTTGAAGCCAGAGGCTACACCGCATGGGACCCCACCTCATACGCCTTTATAAAGGATGGCGTTCTCTGCATCCCCACGGCGTTTTGCTCCTACGGCGGGGAAGCTCTTGATAAAAAGACACCGCTGCTGCGTTCAATGGAGGCAATCAGCCGTCAGGGGCTGAGAATCGTGCATCTGTTCGGCAATGAGGATGTGACCTCCGTCAAGCCCACTGTCGGCCCGGAGCAGGAGTATTTCCTCATTGACAAGAGCGTATACGAAAAGCGCAAGGACCTCATCTACACCGGCAGGACGCTCTTTGGCGCAAAGCCCCCCAAGGGGCAGGAGCTGGAGGACCATTATTTCGGCGCGATAAAGCCCCGCGTGGCGGCGTTCATGAAGGAACTGAACGAGGAGCTGTGGAGCCTTGGCGTTATGGCAAAGACCGAGCATAACGAGGTCGCCCCCGCTCAGCATGAGCTCGCCCCGGTGTTCACTACCACCAACATCGCTGCCGACCATAACCAGCTGACCATGGAGCTTATGCGCAAAATTGCCAAGAAGCACGATATGGTCTGCCTGCTGCACGAAAAGCCCTTCGCCGGGGTAAACGGCAGCGGTAAGCACAATAACTGGTCCCTCACCACAAACACCGGCGTGAACCTCCTCGAGCCGGGCGAAACTCCGTATGAAAACGCCCAGTTTTTGCTCTTCCTCTGCGCGGTGATTCAGGCTGTGGACGATTATCAGGACATGCTGCGCATCTCTGTCACCTCGGCAGGCAATGACCACCGCCTTGGCGCAAATGAAGCGCCTCCTGCCATAATGTCCATCTTCGTGGGTACGGAGCTTGAAAATATCCTCACGGCCATTGAAAATGAAGAGCCCTACGGCAGCAAGGAAAAGGAGCTTATAAAGGTTGGCGTTCATGCGCTGCCGAAGTTTCCGAAGGACACCACTGACCGCAACCGCACCTCACCCTTTGCATTTACCGGCAACAAGTTTGAGTTCCGCATGCTGGGCTCTTCTAACTCCATCTCCGGCGCGAATGTGGTTCTCAACACAGCGGTTGCCGAGTCCCTGCGCCAGTACGCGGACATTCTTGAGGCGGCTGATGATTTCGAGTCGGCACTGCACAACCTCATCCGTGATGTCATTAAAAAGCACCGCCGCATAATCTTTAACGGCAACGGCTATGACAGCTCATGGATAGAAGAGGCCGAGCGGCGCGGCCTGCTCAATCTCCGCTCCACGCCCGACTGCGTGCCCTATTACCTGTGCGAAAAGAATGTGGCGCTTTTTACTCAGCACAGGGTCTATTCTCCGGCGGAGATAAATGCCCGCTATGAGATAAAGCTCGATAACTACTGCAAGGTGCTGCACATTGAGGCTTTGACCATGCTTGACATGGTGTGGAAGGACATTCTCCCCGCTGTCAGCGCCTATTCCAAGAAGCTCGCGTCAACGGCGCTTACAAAGAAAGCCCTGTCCGCGGATATTGATTGCAGCTTTGAAACCGAGCTTGCCGCGAAGATAAGCACGCTCACCTCATCCGCCGTTGAAAAGGCCAAGGCTCTGGAGCTTGCGGTCATGGACAGCAAGAATATCAGTGATTCGCTTGAGCTTGCAAAGTATTACAAAGACTCTGTTTTTGCCGCTATGAATGAGCTTAGAATAGTCGTTGATGAGCTGGAGACGAACACCGCCGCCCGCTTCTGGCCGTACCCCTCCTATGGCGATATACTTTTCAGCGTTAAATAAGTTATCACTCTTCACTCCTTATATTTTAGGGGCGCATGGAAAAACCATGCGCCCCATGTGTTTATTGGATCTTTTCTTCTATATTTTTGCTGTCATGATATTTTATAAGGGAATCATACAGCTTTTCAATGAGCTTCATGTCTGCGTTCGTTATATACACAAGAAACAACAAAGCAAACAGAGATACAATTACAATCAAAACTATCCAGTACCAGTGCATTTTATTTCCTCCTTTACCAGCTAAGTGCATCTTCATAATCGAGAAGCGTTGGGTCGATGGGCTGCTCACGCAAAACAGTTGTCATATATTGGTTGAACGCCTCGCGCATCTCTCTGCGGGAAACTGTGCGCGGATCCATAACATCATGAGGTATCCAGATAAGGTGTATGCCTCTCTCTCGAGCCTGATCCTCGAACAAGCCATGCAGACCGCCTACATTTTTGCAGGACACATGGTCATACATAATAACGATATTCACATTGAACTTCTCGCACATTTTCCAGCATTCATCCAGCAGATTAACATAGCCGCCGTTTGTGTGGGAGCGCATCATCATTTTTTCATAGCAGCGCACAAGATCCTTAAGCGCCTGTTCCTTATCTCCTATGGTGATTGGGAGATAGCTGAGCATAGCCTCCATATCATTTACGCAGGTGACGCCCCAACAATGCTGCGTCCAGTATGTAAAATTTGTGTAATAGTGAGCGGGGCACGCCCATACTATGCAGCGGTATTTGGGCTTGTTTGCATCGGCCGCTTTATCCTGTTCATAGCCTTTTAGCATCATTTTAGCTACCTTACGGTCGGTTTTAAGCATGAACTCATCCATACAGGCAGCAGCCATAAATTCATATTCACGCTGCAATGCCAGCGCCGCGCCGCAAACCTGCGGGTAATCGGTGCAGTTGACATCCCATTTCTCTACCATCAAGCTTGAGCTTTCGTTATACATCTCGGCGCCTTTCCAGAAAGCGTCCCAGTCCCATTTGACATTGAACTGCTGTTCGAGAAATTCAATGCCCTTTTTAAGATTTTTCACAGCATAGGCCTGTACCTCCGGCTCATTAACCCGCTGAGGCGGAGTGATCTGAAAGGAGGGTAGATCCTTGAAATGCCGGGTGAGAATATTCGTCTGGGAAATAGCTCCGTCGCACGGCATAGAGCTTGTGAAATAGCATTTGCCAACCCTCGGATAATCGTCCACGACGGCGCAGCCGCTTTCAGCAGCCGGTTCGGGACAGACATCCGCAGGAAGGCCGAGATGCTCCATAGCGTCAATGTAGTACATGCTGGAGTTCTGGTCAACCTCAGAGGGAAGCCCAACGGCAAACATGGCTATATCTATCCATTTGACTGTAGGAAAGCCCATCATGATAAGATGCGGAGTCATTTCATCGAACATTACTGTGTTTTCTCTGAGCTTTGCGGCACGCTTGCTGTTTGGACGCAAATTTTCATCACGGACGATAATATCCCTCACAGCTATAACTGAATTATGAAGGACGGAGAAAAACTGATTATGGGCATAGCGGAGTTCCTTGCCGCGAAGCCCCATAGTGTGCCTGTCCACCATGTGTGAAGCGGTCAGGTAGGACACAAGCCAACGGTAACGCAGCATGGCCTTCACCATAAGAATGGGGTGACAGCCCAGCTTTACGGCCATGTAGCCATAAAGATTGAGCCAGCGGAAAAAGTCATAGAAGGTATCTCGAAAGCCCTTCCATTCGCGGGCGCGGAATGAACGGCGTCGGGCATCATAAAAGCGTCCCAGTCCCTTGCCGGTTTTGGGGTCATACGCCATGTTATTTTTCCTCCTTTTGCTCTGCGCGAATTTTTTTCATTTCAATGCTTTCAACGAAAGCCTGCACTCTCGTCCTAAGCTGGCCGCTCTGTCCGGAGATATACGGTCTGTCAATTGAGAGAACATGTATTCCGTAATCTCTCGGCATGATCTGGTTGGCGATAACGCGCTCATAAGACCAGTAGGTGCAGAACTTCATCTGCTCATAAATGACGCCATCCGCCTTGAAATCCCGTACCAGCTCGGCCACATGGTCGTTGCGGTATTTTACCCTGTGCAGAGCACTCTGACGGGGACATTCCGTATTTTGCAGATACCAGCGGCAGACCTGGGTCAGCGCGTCCTCCTGCTGTGTAAGCTCTATTACCTGTCTGCCGGGAAAGCTGCCATAGCAGAAGCGATCGGCAACTACAAGCGCTCCGCAGCCTTCAATAAGCTTAATTAGCTTAGGATCATCGATTTCAGAGCCGACAATGGCAACCCGAACACGGTAATTCCTTTCGGCATCTGGCTCACGCAGCCTCAGTTCCTCAAGCGTCTCCCGCAAATAGGGGAGGATAAACCGCTTGGGGCAGGTATAGCTGACCAGAACCAGAACAGCAAATTCATATCCGGTAATGGGCGGATTATCCAGCTTACGAAGCTCTCCGATTTCCGTTAGGATACGGCTGACCTCATTGTGTTCGCTGACGGCAGCGCGGATAGCCTCATCGGATGTGTCCACACCATAGTTTTCCCGCAATGGCTTCAGTATCTTTCTTGAGACCTGTTCTCTTATATGTTCAACACAGTCCTCATCATCGGAGTAGGGAATATCCAGATTACAGTAGAAAAACTTGTCTCTGTCCTTTCCCTGCGCTTTCATAATCTCCATATTCTCGATGGCTCTGTTATTGGCCTCACATACATCAACGCCGGCCATAGCATGAAGAAAGCTGTAGCTCCCCTCCAGCGCGCGCTCAAGAATTGCCCTGGAAAATTCGCAGCTGTTGTTCGCCATATAATAGGTAGACAGCTCCAGAGAGCTTGTGTGCGGAGCGCGCAGCCTGACTGAAAAGCAGTTTCCCAGATTCAGAAGAACCTCCGGCGCATGGAAACAGGTATAGCCTATTGCAAGACTGCCCTCATCAACCGCTTTGCGCACAAGCTCATTGTTTGCATCCTCAAGCAGACCTTCAAAAAAGATAAAATTTTTTAGTTCTTTCATTACGCCCTTCCTTTTTTGTATATTTTGGTTCGGGTATTATGTCAGTGACGCTGACATAATACCCGAACCAAAATCCCGCCTTAACGGGATTTTGAATTTCATGTATCATTTTCCGCTTAACGCTCTTATGAACATTTGAGTCAAACTGAGCATACGGCTATCATAATCAAGCTCTCTTGCGCTGGGAGTTCCGCCTATGGAAAGGCGCTGCATGATACCTAAAATAGCGTCGTATGAGTTGTAGTAAATTTCGCGAACATCCACATCGCGGCTGATAGAACCATCTGAAAGCCCTTTTGCGATCGCCTTTGCCATAGGCCCGTTAGAGGTTTCATAAGGCTCTGGCGGCTGGTTTTTTATTTTGTGGATTTTACCGGCGCCATTGAGCATAAGCTCCGCGTCAAGGGTAAAGCGCATTCCCTTTGGATCCAGGCGGTATAGCTTTGAATAGCAAATAAGTATCTTTGCGGCATCTTCAAGACCGGTTGTGCTGCCACCCGGGCTGCTTTCATGAAACATCTGCTCAATGCGATTCAAAACTCTGTTCCAGTAGAGCAGGGACGCGGCAAGCACCAAATCCGCTTTTGTGTCAAAATAACGGAAAACAGACCGCTCCGCAAGACCGGAACGCCGCGCAATATCGGTAATCGTTGTTTTTTCTATTCCTTTTTCAAGAAAACATTCCAGAGCGTTCTCTGTAACGATCCGGGTATTGTTTTCTCTCTGCTCTTCATTAGGCAAAAAAAGCACTCCTTTATATCTGTCAGTTTGACTGACAGATATAAATATACAGCATAGCATTTCACAAGTCAAGCATTTCTTCACTGCGCTATTTGAGCATTATTATATTGCTGAGCAGAGAATTACTATACTGCCGGACATAGCTTTTATACTCCGGGATATTTATATACAGCTCCCGACCCCAAGAGCTTATTTTGCACCAATCGTCGTCAATGCCGGTGACGGTAACAAAATGGGCCTTTGTAGAGGCGGCAGGGAAGCAGACCTCACCGCTCCGCTGGTAGAGCCGCAGGCGGTTTTTGCCCCAGAATTGCGGAAAATTCGGCCCGACAGCTAAAATAACAGGGCAGTCTCGCTCCAGCATTTCACGAATCCTGTCAAAAAGTTTCTCACCGGACACGCAAAGCCGCACACTGTAATCAAGCCCGTATACCTTCATTGCAATTTGAAGTCCGGCCGAGAGCATCGCCCCATTGATGCCAAATGGCGGCACTATGGGCATAAAGCGGCGCAGGGTGCTTATAAATCGGTCATAGTCCGAAAGATCAACGCAGCCATGCACATTCACCGGAACAGGGGAGGGAAGGTCTCTGCTGCGACAGAGATATAAGATTAAATCCGCAGCCGCAATAAGCCCACAGCCACAGCGCCGGACAGCCGCGCTCTGTGAAAGGGTCTGACTACCGCCGTATGTATATGCCGCGCCGCTTCGGACGCTTATGTAATTGCTTCTGAGCTCAAGCATTTTATCACCAAGCATTATTATAAAGCAAAAGCGGTGAAAAATATATAGCAAATTGCTGGGCTTGGTGTTATAATCATTTTTCAGAAAAATAGTTCGGAGGCCGGTAAAGATGTTGGATTTTCTGCGCGAAGAGGGAATAGACCAGAGCATAATTACAAAGGTAGAGAGCTTTAGAGTTCAATATCCAAATGACGCTTCTCAGAATAACCGTGTTCCCAAGCCCAGATTTCACTATTATGGGAAGGATATTTGGGAAAAGGCGCTGACGGCGCTGCTGGCTGGGGAGAACCTGCTGCTTGTCGGCCCGAAGGCCACCGGCAAAAACGTCCTCGCGGAGAACTTAGCGGCGGTGTTTTCCCGCCCCGAATGGGACATTTCATTTTATCTCAATACTGACGCGGCGGCCCTAATCGGCGCGGACACCTTCAAAAACGGCGAGGTTGCCTTCCGCAAAGGGCCAATCTACCAGTGCGCGGAAAATGGCGGATTCGGTATCCTCGACGAGATAAACATGGCAAAAAATGAGTCGCTTGCCGTTTTGCACGCTACGCTGGACTTTCGCCGGATAATCGACGTGCCGGGGTATGAGCGCATTGAGCTATCACCCGCGACAAGATTTATCGCCACCATGAACTATGGCTATGCCGGAACGAGGGAGATAAACGAGGCGCTGGCCTCCCGATTTATGGTCATAAATATGCCCATCATTTCCGAGGAAAATCTCCGCCGCCTGCTCTTGGCCCAGTTCCCGGCGCTTAAAGCCGAGTATGCCGGTCAGTTCGCCGGGCTTTTCCAGGAGATTCGCCGCAAGTGTGACAGCGCGGAGATTTCAACCAAGGCTCTCGACCTGCGCGGCCTTATGGCGGCCATTTCGCTTACATATAACGGCCTTACCGTGGGTCAGGCGCTGGATATGGGCATAGTCAACAAGTCCTTTGACGACTATGAGCGGCAGCTTGTATCGGATATTATTGCCGCGCGCATCCCCTCGGGCCGGGGCAGAGATGACATTTTTGAAAAAACATGAACGAGATAAACGAGCTTCAGCAGCGGAGGGCCGTTAACCTTATATGGAACGGCGCCAAAAACCACAGCTTTGAGCCGGATTTCAAGGTCTATGACAGCGACGGGGAAGCCAGCATCTATTGGAACATCATTATCGGCGCCGCACGGCGGCATTACGAATATGCGAAGCTTGCCCAGATATTTCACACCTTCGACCAATACGAGGACGGGGATATATACGAGGGCCTGCTCTGGCTTGGCCTTGAAAACAGCACATATCAAAAGGAGCTTGCGGACAGGCCCGTGCTTGAATCCCTGCGCAAAAGCTATGCCGGGCAATTCCTGCGCGAATACTCCGCGCCGCTTGACGATTACAGGCTTTATGACTGCCTGTCCACCGCCCACTATATGCGCGCCCTCGGCATGGAGCCAAGGCTGTCAAGGTATGATATAAAGCTCCTTGACGAGCTGGAGTTTACTCCGGAAATGTCCACCGATGATATCGTTGCGCGGGCTGAGGAGCTGTTCCAGCGCTGGTTTCAGATTAGCACCCGGGAGCGCAAGGAGCGCAGGCGCGTTTTCCAACGCCCGCTCAGGAAAAAAAAGGGCAGGGCAGGGGAAGGCCGGCTCAAGAAATTCGGCCTTGGAATGTTTGATTACCATGACAGGGTGAGCAGCGGCGAGAACGTCTCCGCCGACAGGCTTGGGGACGAAATCCGCACAAAGATGACGGATAACGAGCTGCGCAAGTTTATGACCGAGAAATACGGTAAACCCCTGTTTGACCCGATAAAGGCTGCCGGCATCGAAAAGCAGCTTTGTAAGCTCAGCCATGAAAACTGCCACCTGCACTTTACGACGGGTGAGCCTGTGCCCGGTAAGATTCAAAACGCCTTCGAGGCCCTGCATAAGCGGCAGGAAAAGGAGCAGATTGAGCAAAACCGCCACAGCTATAAGGCAAATATTGTACAGAACCGGCTGGCGATATCAAAGCTTGCCGAAAAGATACGAAACGCTGCGCTGCTGTACCTTGAGCCTGCGGATATAAAATCAAACTCCGGCAGGATAAACCCATCCACCGTCTGGCGGGCAGCAATACTCAACGAGGACAATGTGTTCACACGCCGCGAAAGGGAGGACATGGGGCAGATAAGCGTTGACATTCTGCTCGATGCCTCCACATCCCAAAAATCAAGGCAGGAGCTGGTTTCCGCCCAGGGCTATATTATTGCCGAGGCTCTCACCCGCTGCAATATTCACTGCCGGGTAATGTCCTTCTGCTCAATGACCGGCTATACCATCATGCGCGTATTCAGAGACTATTCCTGCCCGCGGGACAATGAAAAAATCTTTGAGTATGTCTCAAACGGCTGCAACCGGGACGGGCTTGCGATAAAGGCGGCGCATTATCTCATCGACCAGACAGCGTATGAACACAAAATGCTTATCGTCCTCTCCGATGTAAAGCCTAACGACATCTTGAGCATACGTACATCCGCGGACGCTGAGCCTGTGCCGTATATTGACACCGCCGGAATAAACGACACGGCATTGGAGGTTCGCCGCGCTCAGGAGTCGGATATCTCGGTGATGTGCGTTTTCACCGGCGGCGACGAGGATCTGCCCGCCGCAAAGCTTGTGTACGGCAGAAATTTTGCCCGCATACAGTCTCTTGATAAATTGGCCGATGCCGTCGGCAAACTCATACAAACTCAGATAAGGAATCTATAAAAAAAGTGCGGTTTGGATTTTCCAAACCGCACTTTTTTAGTATCAAATTACTTCGCCAGAACCTTTTTGAGCCTTGCGTATCTGGGCAGGGAATGCTCAAGCGGGAGGACAGGCTCACCCTGAATAAGGGGGAGGGCATAGTCAATAAACTCGTGCTTGAGGCCGTTTCCGTCCTCGTTTATCCACTCCTGAGGAACCTTCTTCTCGTAGTTTGCGACAGATGAGAGGGGGAGCAGCTCCATAACACAGGTATACTTTCCGTCAACATACTCGCGCTTGAAGGCGACCATCTTGCCGGTCACACCGCTGACAGCCTGCTCAACGGCTTCCTTGCCTGCGCCGTATGCCTCGTTGATATCAGTGAGGGAGGCGAGGTGAGCGCCGCAGCGCTGGAGGAGGCTCAGCTCAATGCCGCGGACCTTTGCACCGGTGTGCTTCTTGACGACATCCGCCAGCATCGCTGCAAGACCGCCGAGCTGAGCATGGCCAAAGCCGTCTGTCGCGGAGGCCTTGGCCTCGGAGACAAAGCTGCCGTCGGCATAGTGAATACCCTCAGACACGGCGACGAGGACCTTACCGGTCTTTTTATAAATGGCGTCCACATCGGCGAGGAACTTGTCCATATCAAAATCGCGCTCGGGCAGATAGATAAGGTCGGGACCGGCGCCAAACTCGGTAGCCAGAGCGGCACTCGCGGCGAGCCATCCGGCGTGACGGCCCATTATCTCCACGATGGTTATCATGCCGTTATCATAGACTCTTGCATCCTTGCTTATCTCCATGCAGGAGGTGGCGATGTACTTAGCGGCGCTTGCAAAGCCGGGGCAGTGGTCGGTGCCGAAAAGGTCGTTATCAATGGTCTTGGGAACACCCATAACACGGCACTCATAGCCGACGGACTCCATATAGCGGCTTATCTTGTTGCAGGTGTCCATGGAGTCATTGCCGCCGTTATAGAAGAAATAACGCACATCGTATTTCTTGAATATCTCAAGGATGCGCTTATAATCGGTGTCGTCCACATCGGGGTCGGCTATCTTGTAGCGGCAGGAGCCGAGCTCGGAAGAGGGGGTATGCAGCAGGAGCTTGAGCTCCTCAGGATCCTCCTCGTCCATGACATAGAGCTTGTCATCCAGAACGCCGCGGATGCCGTGCGCCGCGCCATATACCCTGGTGATTTCTTCCGCGTCAAGAGCGGCTCTGATCACGCCGTAAGCGCTGGCGTTAATCACAGCGGTGGGGCCGCCGGACTGCCCGAATATGCAGGAACCAATCAATTTTTTAGCCATAGTAAATTTTACCCCCAGAAATAATTAAGATTTTTTATTTATTTTGTATAATGTATGTATTGATTATGCTTTGTTTTGAGGATATAATATAAACTAAGATTTGTAAATATGCTTTTTGTACAAATTTTTTAATATCTAAAAGGGAGAATGAAAAAATGCCTCTTGTTACCACAAAAGAAATGTTTGAAAAAGCCTACAAAGGCGGTTATGCTATCGGCGCTTTCAACGTCAACAACATGGAAATCGTTCAGGGTATCACCGAAGCCGCGAAAGAGCTCAATGCTCCGCTGATCCTTCAGGTTTCCAAGGGCGCCCGCGCCTATGCTAACCACACCTATCTTATAAAGCTGGTCGAGGCCGCCGTTATTGAGACGGGTCTTCCCATCGCGCTGCATCTTGACCACGGCAACAGCTTTGAGCTTTGCAAGTCCTGCATTGACGGCGGCTTTACCTCCGTCATGATTGACGCCTCCTCCAAGCCCTTTGAGGAGAATATCGCTCTCACCAGACAGGTTGTGGAATATGCCCATGACCATGGCGTTGTTGTCGAGGCTGAGCTTGGCACTCTCGCCGGCATTGAAGACGAGGTCAAGGTTTCCGCGGAGGACAGCTCCTACACCAGACCTGAGGATGTCCAGGAGTTTGTCGAGCGCACCGGCTGTGACTCTCTGGCAATAGCTATCGGCACCTCTCATGGTGCGTATAAGTTCAAGCCCGGTACCGATCCCAAGCTCCGCTTTGATATTCTTGAAGAGGTTGAGCGCCGCCTGCCCGGCTTCCCCATAGTCCTGCACGGTTCTTCCTCCGTGCCTCAGGAGTTTGTCAAGATCATCAACGAGAACGGCGGCAATATGCCCGGCGCCATCGGTGTTCCCGAGGATCAGCTTCGCCGCGCCGCATCCATGGCAGTCTGCAAGATCAACATTGACTCTGACCTGCGCCTTGCCATGACCGCCAGCATCCGCAAGTATTTCAACGAGCATCCCGACCACTTTGACCCCCGCCAGTATCTGGCTCCCGCCCGCGACGCCATCCGTGAGATGGTCAAGCACAAGCTGGTGGATGTCCTTGGCTGCGACGGGAAGGCCTGATACCCGTCTGTTAAAAAGAGAGAAATTGGAGGTGGCATAATTGAGCCAGAGACCTGCCCACGCTAAGCATACCGCTCCACCGGCCCGCAAATCCCGCCCCGCGCCTGCACCCAAGGCGCCTAAGGAGCCCAAAGCGGTAAAAAGCAGCGCGCCTAAATCCCCGGCAGCATCGAATACAACGGTTTTAATCGGGCGCCTTGCCCTTGCGACCGTGCTGTTTGTGGTGTCGCTTATTGTCAAAATGCCGGTTGCGGTGAAGATAATCGTTCTTGTCCTCGCTGCCGCGGCCGCCGGTTATGACCTTGTTCTTGATGCCGTTGACAGTATTACCGGCGGAAACTATTTTGCCACTTCTGTTATCATTTCTTTTGTTGCGCTTGTCTCGTTTATAATCGGCTTTGCCGTCGAAGGTGTTGCACTGATTATTTTGTACCAGATTGGCGGTCTGCTTATCAAGTACGCAGGGGAGCGCACAAAAAAAACCGCGGAGGACATTTTAAAGCGCCGTACTGAAGACGCGGCGGACGTTGTCCGGGTTCAGATTGCCGGTGGGGACACCGCTCCCAAGAGCGTTGAAAAGCTCATGCTCGATAGCTCTTCGCTGGTTCTCAAGGGCGCGATGGTTTTGGCGTTGGTCTATGCCATAGTTCTGCCGCTGACTACAAGTTACAGCTTTATTGTCTCCATCCACAGGGCAATAACCATTCTTATTATTTCAACGCCTGTCTCTGTCGTCGCCGCCATGCCGTTTACCGGTATGATTGGTCTTGCGTATAGTGCTCAGCAGGGTGTTATCTTCAACAGCGTTGACGCTATGGAGACTGCCGAGCGGCTGAATGTGGCGGTTTTCGATAAGGCCGGCATATTCACTGACGGGTCACCCAGAGTGCTTGATATTGAATCTGATGTGCTGGATAAGCACAACATGATAAGCTTCGGCTCGCACGCGGCGTACTATTCTGAGCAGCCTGCCGCGCGGGCAATCGCAGCGCTCAATGACCAGGAGTTCAGGACAGATATTATTTCCGATTTTGAAGAGACTCCTGGCAGCGGTATAGACGTCAACATCGGCGGCGCCCATGTATCTCTTGGTACAGCAGAGTTTCTGGCGGGCAGGGGAGTATATGTGCCTCAGTCTGAGGGTGATGCCGGCAAGCCATATTACATGAGCATTGCAGACAGATATGTTGGCCGCTTCGTCGTCTCCGATAATATCAACGAGGATGCCGCGGATCTGGCTTCTGATATCAAAGCCGTTGGTATCCGCCGCTGTGTACTGCTTACTGAGGACTCGGAGAGCGCCGGTCAGCACTTTGCGGAAGAGCTTGATTTTGATGAGGCTTTTTGCCAGTGCAGTCCTGATAGAAAGCTCAGGTATATTGAGGATTTGAGTCAGGCGGGTAAAAACAAGGTTGCTTATATTTACTCAAACGGCTTTGAAGGCCACAGCGCTGCAAACCTTGATATGCGCGTGGCAAAGAAAGCCAAGTACGCCGATGCTGTTGTCCTGCCAGAGAGCGTGGAGAATATTCCGTTCTCATTCCAGGTGGCAAAGCGTATGAAGGAAGTCGCTATTGAAAACGCGGTATTTGCCTTTGTTGTAAAAGCAATTCTGATTTTCCTGAGCATAATAGGCTACTGCAATGTCTGGTTTGCGGTTTTCATTGATATCGTCGCAATTCTCGCAACAATGCTCAACGCTGTAAGAGTCACCAATGAATCTCTGATAACCACATACAAAGCCAGAACGGGAAAATAAATTCTAAGCTTAAAAGCGTGCGTCTCAGACGCACGCTTTTTCTATATAATAAAGAGGGGAGCTCGTAGGATAAAATGCTTGACACTACAATATAAATATGGTATATTTTGCTCGGTGGTAGTTTTGGTTCGCATAATATCAATTATGCGAACTTAAACGTACTTATTTGAGGTGTAGATATGCTTTTAGATCAAATTACGGATGCTCCGGACATTTTGCTTGAATTTCTTGAATATCATTCGACTGTGCGCGGGCACTCCGATAAAACTGTCATGGGTTATTATCTGGACTTGAAAATTCTCTTTCGTTTTCTCAAGCGCCGCAGAGGTCTGGCTGCTCCCAGCACACCGTTTAATGAAATAGATATCACCGATATTGATATCGACTTCATTAAAACAATTAAAATTGAAGAGCTTTACAGGTATCAGTCGTTCTCACCGGAGTCGCTCAATTCTTCGGTCGGCCTTTCTCCGGCCAGCCGCTGCCGCAGAACCTCATCGGTAAAGTCCTTTTTCAATTACCTCACAAATAAACGGCATCTGCTTGAAAAAAATGTTTGTCAAGAACTTGACATGCCGAAGCACCAGGCATCACTGCCGAAGTATCTTGAAGAATCCGAATGTGAGCGTCTGCTGGCTGCGTGTGAGGGTACATATGCGCTGCGGGATTATTGCATGCTGATGCTCTTCATGTCCTGCGGCCTGCGCGTGTCGGAGCTTGTGTCGCTCAACACCACCGATATATATGAGGACCATCTCCGTGTTCTCGGCAAGGGCAACAAGGAACGGGTCATATATTTTGCCGAGGGCTGTCGCGAGGCGATTGACGATTATCTCTCTGCCCGTGACGGCGAAGGCTTGCCTAAGGGCGAAGAAAATGCGCTGTTTATCAGCAGGGACCATCGTCGAATAAGTGTGCGCGGTGTGCAGAAGATGCTGGATAAAAAGCTCAAGCTTGCAGGCCTCGACAGCAGCAGATATTCGCCCCATAAGCTCCGGCACACAGCGGCGACGCTTATGCTCAAAAACGGAGTTGATACAAGAGCGCTTCAGGAGGTGCTTGGGCACAGCAACCTGAACACAACTCAGATTTACACGCATTTGGATAATGCTGCGCTCCATGAGGCCGCAATGGCAAATCCCATCGGCCGTAAGAAAAAAGCAGATATTGAAGAAAACGAATAAGTCGGGAACACCCCGGCTTATTCGTTTTCTATAATAGGTATAGCACCACCAATATCAAAAACAGGTAAGTCAGTTAGGAAAACAGGTTTAACACCTTTATAATCTAAAAAATACAATATCCTGATTTTATCGGGATGTGCGTCCAATGAACCGGTGAAAGCGAGCTTATCAGCGCTCAGCTTAAATGTGGCTCCGCCAATAAAACCGTAGTCAAACCCGGGTAGGTTTACATAACCTTGAGAAATCAGCAATACATCCAAGCCCACACATTCTGCAATTGCTGCTATTCCCCTGTCCGCTGTTATGATTGACCGCTCATCCACAACGCATACAGAGCATTTGGTATACCCCTGCTTGGTCTGAACCATAACGCCATTTGCGTTTGTGAAAAAAACGACAATTTGGCCGGATGCTGAGCTTCTATTATATATCAGTACATTTCCGACGGCGCAGGCGTTGAGCGCGGCATCATCAGGGTATTTTTCATCAAGGTTCTTTTCAAGGAAAGACAGCTTCAAGCCTATTTCTTTCAGCTTTTCCTCAAATGCGCTCCCCTTCAGTTCCGCCGCAAGCAGGCACTTCTCCCCTCCTAAATGAAATACGGACAGGTCCGCGTGACCGGCCAGCCGGGAATCAACCGAAGAGTTATCCGGTACAAAAACAGGCTCGATATCTAATCTTTTTAGTGAATTTTTGAGAATATCGGAATATTTTTGACCCAATAACAGCACTTTTGCGTTAATGGGCAGGTTTGGCTTAACAACAAATCCGCTCATCTTCTGTTTTTGCCGAGAGCCGCGGCAACGGCCTCACCCACATTTTTCACGCGGATAAGCTCCAAGCCCTTGTATGAGCTGATATCCTCGCGCGCATGGGCCGGAATGGCACAGCGCTTGAAGCCAATGCGGGAAATTTCGGACAGGCGCTGGTTCATAAAATTCACGCTTCTGACCTCCCCGGAGAGGCCCACCTCGCCAATGGCGGCGAAATCTGCGCCAAGGGGGCGGTCAAGGAAGCTCGATGCCAGCGCCAAAACGGTCGCAAGGTCTGCCGCAGGCTCCTCGAGCATGAGGCCGCCGATGACGTTAATATACGAGTCGCAGCCGCCGACAGGCATCCCTCCCCTTTTTTCAAGCACCGCGAGAAGCATCGCTGCCCGGTTGTAGTCTATGCCATTGCTGCGGCGGGAGGATGCGTTATAGGCCGCGGGGCTGACAAGGGCCTGAATCTCCGCGAGCAGGGGCCGCGTCCCTTCCATTACACATGTGACACATGTGCCTGGGCTGTTTTCCGGCCTGCCTGAGAGGAGCATCTCGGAGGGATTTTCCACGCAGGCAAGGCCTTTCTCCTCCATCTCAAAAACGCCAATCTCATTAGTCGAACCGAAGCGGTTTTTGACTGAGCGCAGGATTCTGAAGCTGGTGTTTCGCTCGCCTTCAAAATAGAGCACGCAGTCAACCATATGCTCCAAAACCTTTGGCCCAGCGATACTGCCTTCCTTATTGATATGCCCGACCACAAAGACGGTGAGGCCTTTTTCCTTGCAGGCGCGCATTATGCGCATGGTGCACTCGCGCACCTGCGTAATGCTGCCGGGGGCGGAGGCCACCTGCGCATCGGACATGGTTTGTATAGAGTCAATAATAACAACGTCGGGCTTATGCTCGTCAATGCAGCCAAGAACGCTGTCCATATCTGTCTCGGAGAGGACAAACAGCCCATCGTTGTCTATCTCCAGCCTGTCAGCGCGGAGCTTGAGCTGGCGCTCGCTCTCCTCACCGGTGACGTACAGGAGCTTTTCGGCGCTTATGCTGCCGCACATCTGCAAAAGCAGCGTGGATTTACCTATTCCCGGTGCGCCGCCCACCAACACAAGAGAGCCGGTCACAGCGCCGCCGCCCAGCACCCGGTCAAGCTCGGATATGCCGGTTGAAAAGCGGATTTCTTCGCTTGTATCCAAATCCCGGAGCTTTTTCGGCTGCTGTTTGGAAAAGCCATAGCTTGCCGTTCTGCCGCGCTTGGCTCCGCTGTCGAGCTTTACCTCAGTCAGCGTGTTCCACGCGCCGCAGGCCGGGCATTTTCCCGCCCAGTTAGCGGTCTCGTTGCCGCACTCGGTGCAGCAGTAAATTGTCTTTTGTTTGTTAGCCATTTATTTTTCTCCGCTTTATGACCTCTCTGTCTGGGCGGTGAACTGCGCGTATGAGGCGAACAGCACCGCCGCGAGAGAGGTTTGATATTCGTTTGTTATCAGCTTTTCCATATCAATGAAGCTGGACATAAAGCCGCACTCGGCCAGAACCGAGGGGCAGTTCACATTTGCCGTGATATAGAGCTTTTTCGGCGCGGGCTCAGCAACCCGACGGTTTTCCGGCTCAAGGCACGAGATGATGTTATTGTGCGTTATCTGCCCGAGAGCCTCGCTGCCATTGGCCGCGCCGTATAGAATTTGGGCCCCGCTGGGCTGAGAGGTCGGAAAACAGTTCTGGTGGATGCTGAACAGCACCCCGCCGGGGACAGAGTTGATAATCTCCACCCGGTGCACAAGCTCATCGTGCTCGCTGTAATTTGTGCTCTCGGTAAAGGCCGTGTCATCCTCACGGGTCATAACCACCGGTACGCCATAAAACTCCGATATCGCCCGCAGCTTTAAGCCAATTGCAAGGTTAATGTCGCTTTCTTTCTTACCGTTTATCGACACGGCGCCGCCGTCAATTCCGCCGTGGCCAGGGTCAATGATGATGCAGCTATCCCCCGCCCCGGTGCCGGCGGTGACGGCGCGAATATTGATAATGGCAAGCGCCAGCATGACAAGGGCGCAAAAGCTCAGGGCAATTGCAGGAAAATAGCCGGTCTTTCGTATTTTTATTGTATAGAACATCTTGCCCTCTATTTTCTCAAAACCAGTGGGCTGGAATTATTATATATTGCAGCCCACTCCAAGTCAAACAAATTTAACCCCCATCAAAGCAAAATACAGATAAGTCCCCCGCTGCCCTCGTTTATAAGCCGCTGCAAGGTGGTTTGAAGCTTGCGCTTGGCATTTTCCGGCAGGGCCTCAATTTTCGATGTGAGTCCCTCCTCAGCAATATCATAAAGCGATTTGCCGAAAATGTTTGACTCCCAAATGCGGTTGACATCCCCATCAAAGCCTTGCAGAAGGAAGTTTATAATATCCTCCGAGGCGTTTTGCCCGCCGATTGCCGGGGTGACCTCCGTTTCAATGTTGGTCATGAGCATATGAATTGCCGGGGCGTGTGCCTTAAGGCGGACAGAGTATTTCCCGCCCTGGCGAACTATCTGCGGCTCCTCAAGGCGCATCTGCGATGAATCGGGGCGCACAACACCGTAGCCCTTTGTGCGCACGTCCTCAAGGGCATTGCGCAGGCTGTCGTAGTCGGCCTTGATGACGCTCATCTCCGCAAGGGTCGATATCAGGTCGCCGTCGTTTCGTATTTCGATTCCGGTCTGCTCGCTGATAGTGCTGTAATATAGAGCGCGCGGCAGCTGTATTTCGGCTGAGATCGCTCCGCTGCCAAGCTCACTGCGTGTTATTTTGCCACAGCTCACCTTTTCATGGCCGCAAATTTTTGCTATGGCCTCATTGCAATCCTTGAGCTTCACCGCTCCGGCGCAGCATTCCTTTATCCATGAAAACATCTCAGCCTTAAGAGCGGTTTCGTTGGACAGCGCGTCGAGCCACTCAGGAAGATAAAAGCCGATGGATTTGAGCGGAAATTCGTTGAGAACTGACCTTACGATATTTGTAATGTCATCCTCATCAAGCGTCAGGCAGTTTACACGCAGGCACTCAACGCCGTGCTTCCGGCTTATCTCACCGGCGATTCTTACAGCATCATCAGAGTCCGGCTGAGCGCTGTTAAGCAGAACAACAAACGGCTTTCCGATGCTTTTAAGCTCATTTATTACCCGCTCCTCCGGCTGTATGTATTTCTCCCTCGGGATATCACAGATGCTGCCGTCGGTTGTCACTACGATGCCGATGGTGGAGTGCTCCGCAATGACCTTGTGCGTCCCCTTCTCGGCGGCATCGGTAATGCTCACCTCATGGTCAAACCAAGGTGTCGTCACCATGCGCTCGCCGTCCTCATCGAATTGGCCGGAGGCACCCTCCACCATGTAGCCAACGCAGTCTACCAGACGCACGGAGAGCGCTGTGCCCTCGTCAATGCTGATATTGACCGCGTCCTCCGGCACAAATTTTGGCTCGGCCGTCATTATTGTTCTGCCGGAGCCGCTCTGTGGCAGCTCATCTCTGGCCCGCTCCCGCATATAGGTGTTGTCTATCTGTGGAATAACCAGCGTTTCCATAAAGCGCTTTATAAACGTGGATTTTCCTGTCCTGACAGGGCCTACAACGCCGAGCATGAAAGCCCCGCCCGTTCTGGTTGCGATGTCGCGATAGATATTTGTATCAGTCATAATTAAGCCTCCGCTTCCATGTTCTCGTTTGTACGAGTCTATGAAAAGCGGAGGCGGTTTATTCCAACGCCTTACAGCGTGGAAACTATCTGGTGATGGACTTTTGATACGGTGACTTCAAGCTCGGGGAAATTCTCTTTTATCATGCGCCCCAGCACAGGGACAATTGGGTTTTCGGTGCAGAAATGGTCAGCATCAATGAGGTTTATCCCAAGCTCCTCAGCAAGAAGAAACTGGTGATACTTCACATCCGCCGTCACATAAGTGTCACAGCCCTTTTCAAAGGCTGCCTGAACCTCGTCACCCCCGGCGCCGCCCATAACGGCGAGGCGCTTTATCGGTTTTCCGGCGTTATAATAGCGCATACCTTGCACATTGAGCTTTTCGCGGCACATTTTTGCAAAGTCCATAAACTCCATGGCCTCGGGCAGCTCCCCTACCCTGCCGCAGTTTGCGGCATCAAGCCCCTGCGCACTCTTTGCACCCAGAAGCTCAATGAGCACATCGTTCACCCCGCCGGGAGCAATGTCCAGATTCGTGTGCATGGATATGGCGGAGATACCTGCGCGGGCAAGGCGCAGCGTCTTTGCTCCCTTCCCTTCCGCCGTCACATTATTAAGCCCGCCGAATATAAGCGGGTGGTGGGAGACGATGAGCTCCGTTCCCAGCGCAATGGCCTCATCTATCACCGCGTTTGTTATATCGAGCGCGACGAGGACTTTGTTGACCTCCTGATGCAGAGAGCCGACCTGGATCCCGGCGTTATCAAAATCCATTTGCAGCTCAAGGGGCGCAATGCTCTGAAGATAGTCATATATATCTGAAACTTTTATTGTCATATTTTGCTTCCTTTTAGTTCAGTGAGAACGTTTTTGATAATTTCAAGGCGCGCGCTGTTCGGCATACCGCCGGAGCGCTCCATACCACTCAGGATATTTTCAAGCCGCTTCATCTGATTCGCGCGAAATTCCTCAAACAAGGGTTCATCCTTTAAAAGATCATATTTGCCTGCAAAGAGCTCCCCGTCAGTGAGCTTTGTCTCTCCGCCGAAGCGCGCGGTTATTACAGGATATATAACACCGTTATCCCGCACAAGACCTTCGGATAAAATCTCAAAGCCGTTATAAATGAGCCAGTATCGCAGCACATGAGGCTTTGTCATGGGCTGATATATATGCAGGTATTTGCTGCTCCAGCTCCACTCAGCCCGGTCTAAAATGCCGCATATCGTGTCCCCGCCCATGCCGGCGATGACAATAGTGTCCACCATATCAGGCGGGCAGAGCTCAAGCCCGTCACAAAGCAGGAAAGAAATTCTCTCGCTCTGATAAGCGGCTTCCGCGCTGCGGCGGGCGGCATCAAGCGGCTTCGGGCGGATGTCGGTTGCGATTATATTGCCGGTATAGCCGTTCTTGGCAAGGTGGACCGGCAGATAGCCATGATCCGTCCCAACATCGACGACGCCAATACCGTCGCTGATATATCCATATATTTTTTCAAGTCGTTTATTCATAGGTATAAAAGCACATGAAGCATTGAAATTAATTCAATGCTTCATGTTATCGTACTTCAAACAGTCTCCAGAAAAGCCTTCAGGGCTATGAGAAATTCATCAGGGTCAACGCCGTGAACCGCGCAGGCCTGCTCAAGATTCTCACCGCTGGAGAGGGCACAGCCCATGCAGTGCATGCCTATCGCCTGAAAGGCGGGCATAGCCTCGGGGCAGTTGGCAACGATGTCAGAAATAAGAGTTTCTCTTGTGATTTCCATTTTAATCTCCATTCCGCCGCATAACTGTCAGCACAAATTTTAATAGGAAAATAATGAAACAGTAAAGGGGCGCTCACGCGCCCCTTTACTGCAAACAAGCCAATCAGGCCTGCTCTCTCATCTTAGCAAAGCACTCGCTGCAGTAAACAGGGCGATCGGACTTGGGCTCGAAGGGAACCTTTGCCTCGCCGCCGCAGGCTGCGCAGACAGCAGTGAAGAACTCACGGGGGCCACGGGCCGCGTTCTTGCGAGCATCGCGGCAGGCCTTGCAGCGCTGGGGCTCATTCTGGAAGCCGCGCTCAGCGTAGAACTCCTGCTCACCGGCGGTAAATACGAACTCCTTACCACACTCTTTGCAAACTAAAGTCTTGTCTTCGTACATTTTTGATCCTCTCTTTGATTATGTGCCGTTTATCGGCTGTATTTGCGTTCAGCTAAAGCTGATTTCGCCAAGATTAATGTCCCGCGCCAGTTTGCGCCTTATCCTCTGCACGGCATTGTCCACAGCTTTGGGCGTCTTCCCTAAGCGCGAGGCAATATCGCGATAGGAAAGGCCATCCAAATATAAAGCCAAAACCTTTATCTCAAGCTCAGACAACTGCGTGGAAAAGGCCGCATAAAGTTCTTCCTTGCTCTCTCTGGCCAGAACCAATTTCTCCGGGCTGAGCCGGAGCGCCTCTGGGATAGCCGATAATTGTGCGTTTGAATCTTCGGAGAGTTGCTCAAGCGACATGCCATCGTTAAGCGGGAAATGCTTTAATCGGGATGCGGACTTAACAGCTGATAATAAACGCATGTGTATGCAGTGCTCTGCGTAAGTGCGGAAGGAAGCGCCAAGCTCGCTTTTATAATTGCGGATGGCGGAGAGAAGGCCAAACATACCCTCCTGAATCAGATCCTCGCTGTCCCCTCCTGCAAGGAAGAGCGGGCGGGCGCAACTGCGGACAAGATACATATATCTTGCGGCCAAGGTTTCCTCAGCCTCCCTGTCCCCCTGTGCGGAGAGACTTTGCAGTTGTTCATCGCTTAGACTTGAATAATCCAACATACTGTAACACTTATTCTCAGCTTAATATACAAATGATATTATACATCATTTTTGTACAAAGTCAATATAATATTCTTAAATCGGCTTAGATATTTTACGTTTTTTGCTCAAATCTCCAATTCCTGCTGCCCCATGTAGGCAATGTGCAGGTGCTCATAGGCCTTTTTTGTAACGCAGCGGCCGCGGGGAGTGCGTATCAAAAAGCCGTTTTGCAGAAGGTACGGCTCATAAACATCCTCAAGCGTTACAGCCTCTTCGTTTATTGTCGCGGCCAGGGTTTCAAGGCCGACAGGGCCGCCGCCGTAAAACTCAATGATGCTTCTGAGCATACGCCTATCCAGCGCGTCAAGCCCCTGCTTGTCCACCTCGAGGCTGACAAGCGCCTCGTCGGCGATCTTTTTTGTTATAACGCCGTTACCGCAGACCTGGGCAAAATCGCGCACACGCCGCAGAAGGCGGTTTGCGATTCGCGGTGTGCCTCTTGAGCGGGAGGCGATCTCCATCGCGCCGCTGCGCTCTATCTCAACGGAGAGAATGGCGGCGGAGCGCTCAACGATCATAAGCAGCTCCTCCGGCGTGTAGAGCTCAAGCCTGAGCGAGACGCCGAATCTGTCCCGGAGCGGAGCGGTGAGCTGGCCTGAGCGGGTCGTCGCGCCGATAAGCGTAAAATGCGGCAGGTCAAGGTGGATGGAGTTTGCCGAGGGGCCCTTGCCTAGGATGATATCAATGGCATAGTCCTCCATGGCGGGGTAAAGAATCTCCTCATATGCCCGGTTGAGACGGTGAATCTCGTCCACAAACAGGATATCACCTGGGTTGAGGTTTGTAAGCATGGCCACCAGATCGCCGGGCTTTTCGATTGCCGGGCCGGAGGTTATACGCATATTGACGCCCATCTCATGGGCAATGACCGCCGCGAGAGTGGTCTTTCCAAGGCCCGGGGGGCCGTGGAGCAGCACATGGTCAAGCGGCTCATTACGCATTTTGGCGGCGTTTATAAAAATCTCAAGATTGTCCTTGGCCTTTTTCTGGCCGATGTACTCCGCCATCGTCCTCGGACGCAGAGAGCCCTCTCCGCTGTCCTCCGGCAGGCTTGCGGCGGTGGTAACAATCTCGTTATTCGTATCGCTGGAAAAACTGATACTCATCTCAAGCTCCCATAAATATACTTCAATTTACCATGTTCTTCAGCACGGCCTTGATAATATCCTCGGCCCTCATGCCGTCCACATTGAGCTTTCTCAGAACCGGTGCGACCTCAGCGCTGGAATAGCCCAGCATAGTAAGCGCGGCCATGGCATCACCCATGGCGGAATTATCGCTGGTCGGCGCGTTCATGCTGACGGTGGGTATATCAACAACGCCAAGCTCTTTGGAAATCTTGTCCTTGAGCTCAAGGATTATCCTCTGGGCAATCTTCTTCCCGATACCCGGGGCCGCTGTCAGCGCCTTTTCATCGCCGTTCATAACGGCCAGCGCAAGCCCCTCGGAAGTATTGCAGGAGAGAATTGACAGCGCCGCCTTCGGCCCCACGCCGGAGACAGAGATGAGCATTTCATAGCAGCGCTTCTCCCCTTTTGAGGCAAACCCGTATAAATCAAAGCTGCTCTCTGTGATAGCCTCGGCAATATAGAGCCTGCGCTTTTCACCCATTTTGAGCGCGCCCGCGGTAGTAGCGGTTATATTCACGGCAAAGCCCACACCGCCGCAGTCAAGCACGGCAAGATTAGGCTGTATCTCGGCAACAACGCCTTCTAAGTGGTAGAACATTCTTCCTTGTCCCCTCTGTATAATAGAGATGTTGAGCTTCGGGCATGGCACAGGGCGAGCGCCACCGCATCAGCCGCGTCGTCGGGCTTCGGAGGTGCGGACAGGCCGCACAAACGGCGTACCATGTCCATAACCTGGGCCTTTTCGGCCCGGCCATAGCCCACAACCGCTTGCTTTACCTGAAGCGGCGTATACTCATAAATACCGACCCCGGCTTTCCGGCAGGCCAGAAGGATAACTCCCCTGCCGTGAGCCACGGCGATGCCCGTTGTTATATTCGTATTGAAAAAAAGCTCTTCAATAGAGACTGCGTCCGGCTTAAACGCCTCAAGCAGACGCTGAAGATCGTCATAAATCTGCTCAAGCCTCGAAGAGAGTCTGGTGTGGGCCGGCGTGGTGATAACGCCGCAGGTCACAAGCCTGTGCCTGTTTTTATCCGAATCCACAATACCAAAACCTATGGTCGCGATCCCCGGGTCTATACCCAATATACGCATTGTATCACATCCTAAGAGATTTTAGCATAAACCGCTTTAATTGGCAACTAAAAGAAACTGCGGAGGTTTTTATTGGAGTTAAATTTGCTTAAACTTCAATAAAAAAATTTTTTTCGACAAAATTAGCTTTTTGTGCCTCTCGTGCGTCTAATATACAGAACACTTTGGAAGGAAGACTTTATCATGCATCGTAACAAGACCTGCGCAACGGGGCGCAGGAGAAACAAGAATGGGAGATTAAAGAAATTATTTTTGTCACTGCTGGCAGTGTTTGCGGTTATAGGATCAAGCTCTATTTGTGCAATTCAGGTCCCACCCGCTTCGGCAGAGGATGAGCCTATTCTCGAATCACCGCCGCAAACGCAGCCTGTTGAGTCTACGCCACCGCTTGAGACGGAACCGCCGCTTGATACCGCCCCTCCAACACCACCGGCGGATGAAGCAGAAATTATCGTAAATGATGAAGAAGCGCCGGAGCCTGAGGCAGGCTATGATTACTCAATGCCTGTGCCGGAATCCGAGATGGTGGATGACAGCTATTTTGACGATGCTGTTTTTATCGGGGACTCGCGGACGGAGGGGCTGATGATGTACACCAATCTCTCAAACGCGACTTTTTATACCGACAAGGGGCTTACGGTCGACACGGTGTTTACAAAGCAGCTAATATACATAGACGGCGGCTGGTACTCCCCTATTGACGCTCTGCGCCACAGGGACTTTAAGAAGGTCTATCTAATGTTCGGTATCAACGAGGCAGGCTGGGCATACAGCGATATTTTTGCCGAGGATTACGCCAGAATGATAGACACCATCAAGGAGATAAACCCCAATGCCTTGATCTACATTCAGCAGATCATGCCTGTCACCGAACACACCTCGCAGACCCACCGCAGCATAAAAATGAAGAAGATAAATGAGTATAACTCCATACTCAGCCAAATTGCGGAGGATAAACAGGTGTATTTCATTGACACCGGCGCTGCGGTTGCGGGCGACGATGGATACCTGCCCTACGAGGCCGCGCAGGACGGGGTACACCTGAAAAAGCCTTATTGCGGCAAATGGCTGGATTACCTGAAAACACACACTGTTACAGACAAGGAAGGATAAAAGAATATGAAACGGACGAAAAGATTAATTGCATTTATATTGTGCCTTGTGTCAATTGCGGCGTTGATGGGCTGCTCGGCCAAGGAAGAGACAACGGAGATCGACATTGACACTCTCGTGAGCGAGCTGCTGGAAAAAGTAGAATTTGAGGATGAGCTGAACGAAATTGATGACACGCTGGTAAAAAGGCTGTATAATATCGAAAGCTATGTAAAAGCCGCAGTCTATGTAAGCAGCGGCGCAACCGCCGAGGAGATAGCCGTGTTTGAATTTGACAGCGAAGCCGCCGCAGCGAACGGCCTTGAGATGGCGCAGGCAAGAATTGAGCGGCAGAAGGCCGATTATGAAGCCTATATCCCCCAGGAAGTTCAGAGGCTTGATAACGCTGTGGTGAAACAATCCGGCAGATATGTCATTGTCTGCGTTTCAAGCGGCGACGAGGCGAAAAATATCATAGCCTAATATCACCAAATCGAGTGAGGGACAGATTTTGAGTACGGAACATAAGCTCGTTGGGCTTATAAAAGCCAATCAGGAAAAATACTATCGTGTCGCCTATAGTTATGTAAAAAACCCGGATGACGCTCTGGATATCGTCAATGACGCTATCGTCAAGGCCCTGCAAAACATCACCACGCTGCGTGACAAAAAGCATCTTGAGACATGGTTTTACAGGATTTTGATAAACGAGAGCGTCTCCTTCGTGCGCAAATACAGGCGAATTGTATATCTGGATGACTTGCCGGAGGCCCAGCTCCTTGAAGCGGAAAGCACCGACAGGGACGAGCAGATGACGCTGTATGCAGCCATAGACAAGCTGTCACCAAAGCTGAGGACCGTGCTTATACTCCGCTTTTTCGAGGATATGAGATTTGATGAAATAGCCGAGATTACCTCGACAAAGCTCAGCACGGTAAAAGCAAGGCTTTATCGCGCGCTGGAGCTTTTGAAGATAGATATAGAGGGCGAAGATTATGTTTGATAAATCAGATTATTTGAATATAGAGATTCCCGATGAGCTTGACGCCATTGTTGACGGCGCTATTCTTGAGGGTAAGCGGCAGCGCAAAGGCGGTGGCACGGCAGGCTTTTTCAAAAAAACAGCCGCAACAGCGGCGGCGCTGGTTATAAGCTTTGTGACACTTTTGAACGTCTCCCCCACCCTTGCACAGGCGGCGTATCAGATTCCCGTTCTGGGGGATTTGTGCCGTGTTGTCACCTTTAGGGAGTACCATTTTGAGGACGACGCAAAGTATGTTGACGCTAAAATTCCGCAGGTTGAGAATACTGGCAAAAGCGATTTAGAGGAGCGGGTGAATCTCGAGATTCAGAAGAAAATCGACGAGTGCATCAAAGAAAACGAGGAAGTAGCCGAGTCTTACTATAAAGCCTTTGTCGAAACAGGAGGAAATCCGGAGGATTTCAAGCCGGTGGGCATTACGGTGGATTACGATATAAAGAGCATTGACGAGGAGTATGTCTCCTTCGTCATTTATCAATACGAGACTGCCTTCAACGCGTACAATCACGAGATTTACTATAACCTCGATTTGGAGAGCGGGAAAAACCTCACGCTGAAGGATTGGCTCGGCAATGATTACCGCGAAATCGCCGTCACCAGCATTGAAAGCACTATCTCCCAGTGGAGCGAAGAGCAAAAGGCTATGCTGTGGGACGACCTGTCGATAATTGACCATATCAGCGAAGATACTGATTTCTACATTAATGACGAGGGTAAAGCTGTTGTTGTGTTTGAGCGGTACGAGATCGCGGTCGGTGCGGCTGGCTCGCTTGAGTTTACTATACAATAAGGTGTGACCGGAGGAAGATAAGTGGTTTTCAGCAGTACAGTTTTTATCTTTTTCTTTTTGCCCGCCGTCCTGCTTGTGTATTTTTTCGCGCCAAAAGGACTTAAAAACCTTGTCCTTTTCATTTTCAGTCTGATTTTTTACTTCTGGAGTGAGCCGGTCTATATTCTTATCATGCTGTTTTCAACAGTGTTTGACTATTCAAACGGACTGCTGATAGAGCGGTTTCGATCAAAGGAAAAATCCGGCGCGGCCAAAGCGGTGCTGATTTGCTCGGTAGTCGGAAATCTGGGGATTTTGGGCTTTTTTAAATATCACAACTTTTTCGTTGAAAATATAAATTCCGTATTTGGGGCGGAGCTTCCGCTTATAAGCCTCGCCCTGCCGATAGGCATCTCCTTCTACACTTTTCAGACCATGTCCTACACGATAGATGTGTATAGAGGCGAGGTAAGCGCGCAGAGAAATATTATCAGCTTTGGCGCTTATGTCACCATGTTCCCCCAGCTTGTCGCCGGGCCTATCGTGCAGTATAAAGACATTGAAGCGCGGCTCAATTCCCGCCGAACAGAGCTAAGCGGATTTTTTTATGGGGTAAAGCGCTTTATCGCGGGTCTTGCGAAAAAAGTCCTGCTTGCAAACAATATCGGTCTGCTGTGGGAGCAGATCTCTGGCGGGTCTTTAAGCGCTCTTAGCGTGAGCGAGGCATGGCTCGGAGCCATCGCCTTTTCCTTTCAGATTTTCTTTGACTTTTCCGGGTATTCGGATATGGCCTTCGGGCTCGGGCATATGTTTGGATTCAGCTTCCGTGAAAACTTTAATTATCCCTATTGCTCCCGCAGTATAACCGAATTCTGGCGCAGATGGCATATTTCCCTGGGGAGCTGGTTCAGGGACTATGTATACATCCCCCTTGGCGGAAACCGTAAAGGCTTGCCGCGCCAGCTTTTTAATATTCTGATCGTATGGTGCCTGACCGGCTTCTGGCATGGCGCAAGCTGGAATTTTGTCCTCTGGGGTCTGTATTTTGGCCTGCTGCTGATTATAGAAAAGGCATTTTTGCTTAAACGCCTGTCCCGGCACAAGGTTTTCTCGCATATATATACGCTTTTTCTTGTGGTAATAAGCTGGGTTATCTTCGCCTTTGACGATGTAAGCGATGTTGGGCTGTACCTCAAGACAATGTTTGGCCTCAGCGAATCGGGGATTCTTTCCGCTCATACGCTCTATTATCTCTCTTCAAACGCTGCGGTGCTGCTTGCCTGCGGGCTGTTCAGCACGGAGCTTTTCAAAAAAGCTCGGCTGTCTGATGGGAACAGAGCATATTATTATTCCTCAAAAGCCGTGAAATTCGCCGCCTATGCTGCTGTGTTTTTTATAAGCGTCAGTTTTTTGGTAAGCGATTCGTATAATCCGTTTTTGTATTTCAGGTTTTAAAAGATACTCAATGATGAAAAAATATTATCAAATTTGCGCTATTGTGCTTTTTGTTGCGGTTTTGTTCTGCGTTCCGGTGTGCTTTTTCTTGCAAGACGACAAAGAATTTTCCGAAAATGAAAACCGCTATCTTGCCCAAAGGCCTGATATGTCAGCCGAGGATGTACTGTCCGGGGAATTTATGGAGGACACGGAGCAGTATATAAACGACCAGTTCCCCCAAAAGGACTTTTGGACAGGCTTCAAGTCTGATCTGCTCCGCTTGACTGGCAGCAGAGAAATCGGCGGCGTTTATCTGGCAAAGGATGGATATCTGATCGAAAAGTGGCTCCCGGAGGACTTTGACAGGCAGCTTCTCGCGGCAAATACGGAGACGGTTTCGTCCTTCGCCGCGCTCCATCCCGAGCAAAAAGTCTCGCTCATGCTCGTCCCCACGGCGGGCATGATATTGGGCGATAAACTGCCAAAGGGCGCGCCAATGTTCGATCAGGAAATCGCCTATGAGATTGTGCGTGAGAATCTTGACGGTGCAGACCTTGTGGATTTGAATCCCCTGTTCATTCAACACAGCGCGGAGGCGCTGTATTATAAAACCGATCACCACTGGACAAGCCGCGGCGCGTTTCTGGCCTATTGCGCCTGGTGCGAGATGAACGGTCAAAGCGCGGATAGCGACGATTTTGAAATTGAGACCGTGACCGCTGAATTTCAGGGCACACTTCATTCAAAGGTTCTCGGCACTCACTGCCCTTTTGACAGTATCGAGCTATACCGGAGAAAAGATGAACTTCCCTGCCATGTCGAATTTAACTTTGGAAAGACGCACAGCGAAACTGTTTTCGCCATGGACAGGCTTTCTCAGAAGGACAAATATCAGGTGTTCCTGAACGGAAATCACCCGGAAATCACAATAAAAACCGCCCAGACAAACGGCAAACATCTTCTTATGATAAAGGACTCCTTCGCCAATGCCTTTATCCCATTTCTCATTGGCGACTATGAGACTATCCACATCATTGACCCGCGTTACTATTATGGGAACATTGATGAATACATTGCTGAAAATGATATAACACAGTGTCTGTTTCTATACAACATAAAAAACTTCTGCGAGGACAAGAACATTTCCTTGCTCTCTCAAGTAAACGCTGAATAAACTGACTGCGGCATCTTGCGGATTCAATCATCGTTTACTCAAAAGCATAAAAAAGTCAAAACCTCCGACCGAGTCCGGCCGAAGGCTTTGACTTTTTTATTTCATGCTCTGGGGTGAGCCTTGTTGTAGACGTCTTTAAGCTGCTTTTTGACAAGCTGAGAATAAATCTGGGTGGAGGATATATCGGCGTGTCCCATCATCTCCTGTATGGCGTGGATATCGGCGCCGTTTTCCAGCAGATGCGCCGCGAAGGAGTGACGCAGAGTGTGGGGAGTGATGTCCTTCTCGATGTTGGCCTTTTTCTGGTAGTATTTGATAAGCTTCCAGAAGCCCTGACGGGACATGCGCTCACCGTTTACGTTGACAAAGAGCGAAGGCTCATCCGGCACGGCTATCATCTGGGGTCTGACAAGGTCTATATACTCAGTCAGCGCCTTTATGGCGGCGGGATACATTGGTATGTAGCGCTCCTTATTCTTGCTGCGGCAGCGGATTATACCAGCGGAGAGATTCACGTCACTTATATCAAGGTCGATAAGCTCCGTCACCCTTATGCCGGTAGCGTACAGCAGCTCAAGCATGGCTTTGTCGCGGTAGCCCTTGGCGTCGATGCACTTAGGCTGGTCCAAAAGCAGCTCCACCTCTTTGCTGGTGAGTATCTCGGGCAGCTTATGGGTGCTCTTTTCCGTGCTTATCTTTGTGGCGGGATTGGCCTTTACGATCTGTTTTATGCACAGCTGAGTATACATGCTTTTTATTGAAGCAACGCTTCTTGAGATAGTGGCGGCGGATTTGCCCTTTCCTTTCAGCCACTGCGTGTATTGCTGTACATCGGGCTGCTGTACTGTGTCGATGCTCAGGTCGGTGTTTGTTTCGAGATATTCACTAAACTGCCTGACATCGCGGAGATAAGAATTGACGGTATTTGCGGAGGCCTTCTTCTCCTCCACAAGATACTTTTCAAAAATCTCCAAACACTGAGAGTTCTGCATCAGCAAGCCCTCCTTTCTCTGTCTATAATCTGAGTATGATATAAAAAGCCAGCGCCATAAAAACAATGGCTATTGCCAGCGGTAAAAACGCTTTTGAGTATTCCGCCCTTGCGCTCTCTCCGCAGCGCTCAAATGCTCTTGATAGCATCCCGCAGCAGCGCAGGCCGCCGTGGCTGAGCACAAAATATCCGGGTGTAAACACCGCGCAGAGGATAAGCGTGCTTTTATCAAGCGCCCCGCTGTCAAGATACGCTGACACTATCTCCTCTGCCAGAAAGCCAACATAGGCTCCTGCCAGCAGAGCACAGACCGGGAGCAGAGCAAAGCCCACCGGAAGCCCTGTAAAGGCCAGAGCCAGCAGTGAGAGCAGAGCGAAAACCGCCATGCTTATCTCAATCCCCGGCGGCGCTTCAATAAAGCTGCTTACAACGCTCTTTCCAGGCAACGAGCCGACAAGAAAAAAAATAAATATCAGCGCGCGGAAAAGCCCGTCCCTGCCGTTAAACCTGTCAACTGCTTCAGCTTCCATATTTTCCATGCTCTTGGAAATTGTTACAGTAAATAACTTTTTGATTTACATAACGGGGTTGCTGTAACAATATATTACATTTTCGCAAAATTTTCAAGTCCTTTTTTCATTATTTTTTAGATTTTTTTATTTTTATGTTAACTCTGGTTACAAATAGGCGCAAATTATAGTCGATTCTAAGCCTGCAAAACCAGCCGCGGCACTATATCTTGTGGAGAAAAATCTTTTTTCGGTTAATATTATTTTTCGATTATGTAACCTCTTCTCTTTACCGGCTGCGTTTGGGGTCGACGCGGTTTTTCCTGGCCTTGTTTTTCCTGCCGGAAAAAAAGAACGCGCCAAAAATGCAACCTGTCAGCGTAAAGGACACGACGCTCAAAACACCACCGGAGGATAGGTCCGCGCCTTTTACTATGAAGCCCACAGTCAGCAGCAGAATGATTATTACCACAGCCGTTAAGGCCCCGGCCAGAATACCGCCGCCGCTTTTTCTCGCTGCCGCTGCCCCGGAAATTGCGGCGATAACAAAGCTTAAGCCGGAGCTTATATAGCCCATTGCGCCCTCGCCGACCCCGGCTTTAAGGCAGATGAGTGACGCAAGCGGCAGCAAAACCGCCGCGCTTATTCCCCACGCAAGGCCGCCGTAAAGTAAAAAGCGCATATCCTTCTTTTGTATGGCATTGCTTTTTGGCATAAAAACACCTCCCGATATCAAAGAATATTATCGGGAGGCGGTCAGAATAACCTGATTATTTTGTCATAAGATCAATTATAGTTTTGTCAGTCTCTCTCATGCCCTCTTTACCGAGGACATTTATGTTCTTTATGGTGTTCTCAACGCCCTTGAGGACTATCCCGTCCCCGCCGAAAAACTCCTGCCCTTCATCGTACATCTCCATAGCCAGCAGCCCGCAGTCAACCGCCATGGCGATTTTCGCGGCACAGCTGGGCTTCGCCCCGTCACAGACCATGCCGGAGGTGACGGCGAGGGTATTGACTATGGCGTGGGATATGGAATCCAGATCCCCGCCTTTGAGGTAAGAGATAGCGGCACCGGCGGCGGCACCCGCGCTGACCGCGCCGCAGAAGGCGGAAAGCCGGCCTATACCGTGCTTGAGGTGGATTGCGATGAGATTTGATATGGCGAGGGCTCTGTACAACTTCTCCCCGTATATTCCCAGCTCCATGGCGTACTCCACCACCGGGACGGACACGGTTATGCCCTGATTGCCGCTGCCGGAGTTAATTATAACAGGCAGCTCGCACCCGCCCATGCGCGCATCAGATGCAGCGGCGGCTTTCGCCCTTGCGAGCATATGCACATCCCCGCCGTTTAACATGAGAACCTTGCCGATATTGGCGCCGTATTCGCCTTTCAGGCCCTCCTCGGCAATAGTGCAGTTATATTTTATCTGCCTGTCAAAAAGCTCTCTGACATCATGAATATCGACCGAGCAGGCAAAATCATATATCCCCTCCACGGAGAGCGCATCATAGTCAAGCCCAACCAGAGCCGCAGGGCTGATTGGATTATCCTCAAAAAGAACCTCACCATTCTTTTCTATTCGGGCAATCCCCGTATGGTGGTTGATTATGCGCACCGAAGCCGTATCCTCCCCCGCCCAGACGTGGACAGTGATATCAAGGGGCAGGTCGCTGTCGGCGGCCTTGAGCTTAATGGGCGTTGCGCTTATATACTCTTCAAGGGCGCGCTTGTCCTCGGCGGAAACACCTGAAATGACCTCCAGTCCCTTGTCCGGGTGCCCTGCGATTATTCCAACGGCGGCCGCGGCATTGACGCCCCGCCTGCCGTCCGTATTCGGCACGACAACGCTTTTAACGTTCTTAATAATGTTCCCGCTGGCTACAACCTCAACGCGCTCAGGGAGCTTTCCAAGGGTATCTCTGGCAATGGCCGCACAGTAGGCAATGGCAATCGGCTCCGTGCAGCCCATGGCCGGCACAAGCTCTTTTTCAAGAATATCCAGATATGTCTTGTAGACGCTGCTGCTTCTTTCCATGGCTAAACCCCCACATTATTTTTTATTTAATTCTATCATGAAAACAAGTCACGGTTCAACCGAAAAAGCCTTGATTTTCCGCTCTTTACATTCGAGTTTGTACTTAGGGCATTACTAAAGCTAATTACTGGCGGACAAATTTTCCTGTCTGATAATAAGCGCCCTGAAACAAGCATAGTATGTACGGCAAGGAGTGATGAGCTTGTTAGATTTAAGGCAATTTAAGCAAAAATACGGCAAGATATTTTCAGCGCTGGGGCTGGTGCTGGTGGTTGTTATGATATTCTGGGCGGTGAACAGCCCGGCAATAGTTGGCGCCTCCGCGTCGGAAAGAAGGCTCCCGGTTTACTGGGTGCAGCGGGATGACAAGGTGGTGGCGCTGTCTTTTGACGCTGCCTGGGGAAATGAGGACACACAGCAGCTTATAGACATTCTCAATAAATACAAGATAAACACGACCTTCTTTGTCGTGGGCGACTGGGTAGATAAGTATCCGGAGTCTGTGAAGGCGCTATCCGATAACGGCAATGAGGTCATGAACCATTCTCTGAACCACGCCCATTTCTCCTCGCTGAGCAGTGATGAGATTGTGGCGGATATCACGGCATGCAATGAGAAAATCGCCGCCATAACCGGCGTAACACCCACTCTGTTTCGCTGCCCCTACGGGGAATACGACGACCATGTTGTCAGCGCTGTCACCGGTATGGGCATGACCGCCGTGCAGTGGAACATAGACAGCCTTGACTGGAAGGGCATCTCAGCCGAGGAGATTCAAAAGCGCGTACTAAAAAACATAGAGCCTGGCAGCATTATCCTCTTCCATAACGCCGCGGAGAATACCCCAGAGGCACTGCCGGGCATAATCGAGTCCCTGCTGGCAGACGGGTATAAAATCGTCCCCATATCCCAGATTCTTCTAACCGGGGAATACACTCTTGATAATACCGGCCGCCAATGTCCAAAATAAGCTCAAAAGCTCCCCATATTTGGGGAGCTTTTTAACTTCAGCTTGTCAAAAAAGTCCATAAGGACTTTTTTGACCGCTTCTCCCGCCGAGCGTTTTGGAAGTGTTCAAAACGCAGCTTCGCCCGAAAAGCCCGGAATACCGCCCCTTTTCTGCGGCGGGTTATTGTACACAAGGCGGGCCTTGCCCCCTCGTCCTCCCCCGCTGCTCTATTGTCGTTCCTTTGCAGCGTAGGTTTTTTTGACAGCCTCAAACTGTATCTAAGCGGGCGTAGCCGTCAAAGGCGAAGAGATGCTTTTGGCTTTCGTCGCCGTGGATTTTGACAATCTGCGCCATGAAGAAGGTGTGATCCCCCGCCTCATGGAAGGAGTGCAGGCGGCATTCAAAGCACACGCGGCTGCGCTTTACAAGCGGCGCTGCGATACAATCGGCGCTCATGGTCTCAATGCCGAACTGGGTAATTTTATCGTTGTCTCTGCCGGAGCATCTGCCGCAGCTGAGCGCGGCGGAGCTAAGCTCCAGCGTCACAAGATTCAGGCTGAATTCCCCCTGCTCTTTTATAATTGCGCCGCTGTAGCCCTTGTTTGAAAGGCATACGCCAAGCATTGGCGGGTGATTTGACAGATATGTCCACCACGACACCGCCATGAAGTTCTCTTTTCCCGAGGCGGATTTCGTGCCGAGCAGGGCGAAGGGACAGGGCGCGCTCATTCGCTGAGCCTGAGAGACGGTAATTTCTTTCATAATAATCTCCATTCTGCTTTGATATACCTAAAAGCGCAGCCGACAGACTGCGCTTTTGGATGTTTATTCTTCACTGATTTCGCTTAATATCCGGCTTAGCTTCGCGTACTCATCGCCGGGGCTTGACTTATAATGCTCCATAAGCTCCGCGCAGACAGCTTGGCACAGCGATGAAATATCCTCCGGAAGAAGCGAGGCATCCGCCTCTGTAATGCATTGATATGCCCCGTCATAGTCCTGCGCATCCAGCCGCTCCCGGGCAAGCTCCACAGCGGTGACGCTTTTCATCGCCTCTGCCGCCTCCAAGCCCTCTATACCGGAAAACATCTCATACGCCGCTTCATAATCTCCGGCCTGATATAATACCCCGGCGTCGATATAAGCCTTTGTTTCAGGCTTGTATTTTTCCATCCACTGCTTTGAGATCATCAAGGTCTGCGCGGCCTTGAAATGGCCGTGGGAGGCGAGCATTTGAGATACCGCGCCGGAGAGCAGCAGCACAAAAATCAGCAGCGCAATGCCCAGCGCAACTCGCCACAGGCTCATTTTGCCTATGGTTCTGTATGTCCTGTCACGCCTTATCTTTTGATATTCGCCGTATCTGTTATCCATGCTTCCTCCCCCGGGTGTACGCTTTTTTACTATTATATCACATTACATCGGCCCAAGGAAGAGGTCAGGCAGCCATGTGCAGAAGCCCGGGAAGAGCGTAACGAGCATGACAACCAGAAGGTCAACCGCAATCATGACAAGCATCCACGGAATGAGCTTGGTAACCGAGGACTTGACGACCGTGACGGTAACGAAAAGGTAGCTTCCGACAGGGGGTGTAAGCCCGCCGATAATCGTGCACATGGAGAACATCAGGCCAAACTGCACCATGTTGCAGCCCAAGCTCTGCAGCAGCGGGTAAACAAGGGGCAGAATGACAGGCATGACAGCAACAGGCTCCATAAAGCAGCCGATGAGCAGCATAAATGCGCCGATGAGCAGCATTATAACGATAGAGTTTCCGGAGGAAATGTTCATAAGCCAGTTCTGGAATACCTGACCCACTCCCTCAACGGTGAAGATATAGCCAAAGACAGTGGATGCGGCATACAGGGAGAGAACCTGACCAGTGCCCTCGGCAGCGTCAAACAGCACATGGAGAATGCGCTTGAGGTTGAGGTCTTTATAGAAGAACAGGCCCACAATAAGCCCGTAGACGCAGGCGATTGCGCCCGCCTCGGTCGGCGTGCAGAAGCCGGCGGTGATACCAACGATGATGATAAGCGGCATCAGCAGGGCGAGGAAGCTGTTGAGGAAGGACTTGCCGACCTTCTTGATGTCAAACTTTCCGCCGTAGTCTATGTTGTGCTTCTTGGCGTAAAAATGGCAGATAACCATCAAAATCAGGCCAATCGCGAGGCCTGGGGTGTAGCCGGCGAGGAACATGCGCGTTATGGACAGACCCGTGATGGAGGCGAAGATTATCATGGTGTTGCTCGGCGGGATAATCGGCGCTGTCGAGGCAGCACCTGCAATCATCGCGCCGGTGAACTCCTTTTTGTAGCCCATCTTCTCCATATCCGGGGCTGTGATAGAGCCGATTGCAGCGACAGCCGCCGTACCCGAGCCGGAGACCGCGCCGAAAATCATGTTCGCCGCAACGCAAACTATGCCGACGCCTCCGCGCAGCCAGGAAAACAGCGCGCTGCAAAAATCAATGATTCGCCTTGACAGGCCGCCCTGATTCATGATAGCGCCGGAAATCATGAAAAACGGGATTGCCATCAGCGTGAAGGAGTTGACGCCGCTTATAAAGCCACGGCAGTTCATATACATCTGCAGGCTGCCGTCGCCAAGGAGGACAGCCAAAAATCCCGCGCCCATGAGGGAGAATGTGATGGGCACGCCAATCAGCATCAGCGCGAGAAGCGATACACACGCGACAATTAACATTATTCAATCTCCCCCTCATTTATTTTTTCAAATTCGGTCTTTTCAAGCGTGTTATTCCACAGAGCCTTGACCTTGGGCGGGGTTATCCTTAAATATCCAAGCACCATGGCGATAGAGCCAATCGGATACGAGATATACAGCACCCACTGCGGCATATGCGCGCCGGTAGAAAACGCCGATTTATAGATGTTGACCATTTCAATGGCTGCCGGCATAAGCAGCAGCAGGAACGCGCAGGCGATACCACGGGTCAAAGCGTAGAGGACGGCTCTGGCCTTATGGTTTTTGACCATTTCCTGAAGCAGGTCCATGGTTACATGCTCATCGACCCTCGCCGTGAGGGATGCGCCCACGCAGGTGACCCAGACCGCAGCGTATCTGACAACCTCCTCCGCCCACTTGAAGGTATGCCCGAAGGCATAGCGGGAGACAGTGTTCACAAAGCAGACGATTATCATCGTTGCAAGCAGAAGAGCGCACAGATATTTGATGATCAGGGCAAAGATGTCATCAACCTTATAATAGATAGATTTCAGTTTATTCATAAATCGCTCTCTTTCTGTTCTGTTTTAACAGAATCACATGGCGGAAAAAGAAGTTTCCGGAAAGCCCGGAACGAGCCCTCCGGAAACTTTTAGGTTTGAGCAGAGATGCAGTGATAATTTATTTTGCGTTGGCTGCTACATACTCCTGAGCCTCAGCGACAATATCCTCAACGCCATACTCGGCAATCCAGGACTGCTGATAGGCTGTATCTGCGTCGATGAACTCCTGAAGAGCTTCGGGAGCGAGGGTGACAACCTCAACACCGGCAGCCTTGATGACCTCGACCTCTTCCTCATTGGCAGTGACGCGGTCAACGCACTGGTCAATGCAGGTCTGCTTGAAGACATCCTTAAGAATCTGCTGATACTCCTCAGGCAGCTTTTCAAGGTTGGTCTTGTTAATCATAAGAAGGTTGAGGGAGGCGATGTGGTTGGTCTCAATGTAGTACTTGAAGGACTCCTGCTGGCCGCGGGCGGTGATGCTGGCGGGGTCGCTCTCAAAGCCGTCAATAGTGCCGTTGGCGAGAGAGGTGATGACCTGAGAGGAGGACATGGGAGTGGGTGCGCAGCCCCATGCTTCAACAGTACTCATGTAGACATCGGAGGAGGGAACGCGGATCTTGAGACCCTTGCAGTCTGCCATGGTGTTCACTTCCCTGCCGTCGATAGTCAGCAGGCAGCGGATGCCCTGGCTCATAGCGCCGAGGCAGTACAGGTCAACGCCCTTAGCCTCAAGCTGCTTGTTGGTAAGCTCGGGAAGGATCTCGCCCAGAGCGTTCATCTCGGAGTAATTGGTGACGATATAGGGAAGCTCAGACCAGCCGATCTCATCAATACCGCCGTTGGTGCCCCAAACAGAAGGGCCGGAGAGGCTCATATCCAGAGAGCCGGAGAAAACCTGCGGGATAAGCTCATCCTCGCCGCCCATGGTGCCATCGGGAATGCAGTTGATGATGAGGTGGCCGTCAGTCTTTTCGCTAACCTCCGCAATGGCCTTTTCTATCCATTCCTGCTCATGTCCAACGCCGGCAAAAATGTGATAGAAGTTCAGCGTATAGGTTTCGCCCTCGGGAGCAGCCGGAGCGTCGCCCTCAGGGGCAGGAGCTTCGGATGACGCAGGCGCGGAAGAATTGCCGCAGGCGCACAGCGCAAAGACCATAACGACTGCAAGCAGCAAAGCGAGTAATTTTTTCATGCTTTTCAGTTCCTTTCTTTTAATAAATTTTGCGGATTCTTTTTTGCCGAAAACATAATTTTTTACGGCATTTATTGTTGAAAAAATAAGCTATATACCCCGATTTGTCAACGAATAATTAGGCGGCGCAAACTGTAAAAAAACGCATTTCAGGGGCAAAATGAGCGAAACGGTAATTTTCATCCGCTTTAAACCACTAAATTAGTAAAAACTGCATAAAATTACAGCTTCAATTTGTGATTCCATTTTTTGGATATTTCCCTGCGTTAAAATCTCGTCAAAATTTTTAGCTCCGGAGAGGCCAAGCCGCTCCGGAGCTTTGCTGTTTTAGGCGTGTTTCAGCCAATTATTACATTTGTAAGATTGCGATATATATCGAGGAGCGTGCCGAGATTGCCGCTGGTTACAAGACCGCTGCATTCGCGCAGATTTGCAATCCGCGCGGTGGAGCGCTTTCCGAACTTTGAGCTGTCACAGAGAATATATTTTTGCTTCGCGCTGAACAGCAGCTTCCTTTCGGCGGCTGCCACGGCGAGGTTATCGTTAAATATATCTCCGTTTGAGTCAATCGCGTCACAGCCGATGAATGCATAGTCGATGTGCTTGCTCTCCCGGAAAAACTCCGTCACCTCACTGCCGATAATCGTCCCCGTTCTGCCGCGGACTATGCCGCTGATTACATGCACCTCCAGCTTCGGGCAGTTGGAGAGATAGACGGCAGCCTGCATGGAGTTGGTGTAGACCACCCCGGCGGAGAGACTATCCATGCAGTTGCTAAGGTTATACACCGTTGTGCCGCTGCCGAGCGCGACGGTAGCCCCGGGAGGAATAAGTCCCCTTGCCTTCTCCGCTATCAGGCGCTTTTCATGGATGCCCTTATGCATCTTGCTGTCAAAGCTCTCATCGATGGTGCGGTCAATAACTCGCGCGCCGCCGTAGGTTCTGATGAGCAGGCCTTCCTCCTCCATAACGGCCAGGTGCTTTCTGATTGTAGACAGTGAACAGTCAAGTATTGTACTCAACTCATTTACAGATACCTCCCTGCGTGTTTCGAGCAGGGATATTATCTTTTGTTCCCGCCTCTGAATTTTCATAATATCATCTTCTTTTTTTATTACGGGATTTGCTACAGAATAACACAGTTTTTCTGGGTTTGTAAATAAAAATATTGCGCAAAAATCTGCCGCGTTGGTTTAGCGGCGTCGGAGTCTGACGAAAAACGGCCTCGGTTTTTGTAAAAATTTAACAATATATTTTTGGATAATCGCCTGTTTTCCCCCTTTTTCTGGCGCAATGATATTTTTTTTAAAAAAGCTGTTTATGTATCATTTTTGAAAAAAATGTGCGAATTGACAATTTTAGTGCGGCAAAATATCATTAAAAGCACAAATTTTGTTTTGGAGGTAGCCAAAATGAAGCCTGAAATAATCATAATGCTCACCCATCACGATGTCACTGTTAAGAACGCGGCTGAAGTTTTTGAAAGCTGCAAGGATCTGCCCGTAAAGTATTGGGGCTTTAAAAATGTAGGTCTCCCCAAGGACGAGATGAAGGCTCTGACCGCCGCGATGAAGGCGGCAGGCAAGACCACATTCCTTGAAGTCGTCACCTATGACGAGGAGAGCTGCCTTGACGGGGCAAAGACCGCCATCGACTGCGGCTTTGATTACCTCATGGGCACCATCTACTACGATTCCGTGGCAAAGCTCCTGAAGGAAAACGGCATGGATTACCTGCCCTTTGTCGGCAAGGTCTCCGGCAGCCCCAGCATCCTCGAAGGAACAAATGAGGAAATCATCAACAACGCCCTTGACCTCATGCAAAAGGGCATCACCGGCTTTGACATTCTGGCTTATCGCCATGTCGTGGACGGTGAGAAGCTTGCCTATGACTTCTGCAAGGCAGTTAACGCGAAGATTTGCATCGCCGGATCTATCAACAGCTTCAAGCGCATTGACACGATGTTTGACATCGGGCCTTGGACCTTCACCATGGGCTCCGCTCTGTTCGAGAAGAAGTTTGTTTCCGAAGGCTCTTTCTACGACAATTTGAAGGCTGTCGCGGACTATATGGCTCAGAAATAAGCATTTAAAATAACTGTATCCAAGCCGCGGTTCATCTCAGAGCCGCGGCAGAAGTATATCTGTAAAAATACTAAGGAGTGATAAGCAGATGTTAGACCAACGCCTCATACGGGCAGATGCGACAAAGCTCGACGAATTGAACGCGCTCATGGCCGAGCAGGAGAATGCGGAAAGACTTTGCAAAATAACGATGAAGGACATTACCATTGCCCACGGCGCTGTAAATGATGTGTGCGATAAGGTGCAAGCTATCGCCTCCGGCAGCCGCGTGCTTATGGTCACCGGGCCAACATTGATAGTTGATAAAGAGGGCAAAAATGTCAAGGACAAGGTTCAGGAGCTGCTCAAGGGGCAGTTTGATGTAAACTGGCTCGTCCTCTCCGAGCCGGAGGGCATAGTCCATGCAACGCCCGAAAACGCCGCCAAAATTCAGGCGCTACTGCCGGGTATAGACTGCGTTGTGGCGGTCGGCTCAGGCACGATATGCGACCTTTGTAAGTTCGCAACCTCCCGCTTTGCCCCGGATGCACCTACTCCCCTTGTGGTCGTGCAGACGGCGCTTTCCGTGAACGCTTTTTCGGACGACTCCTCCGTCATGCTCATAAGCGGCGTAAAACGCACAGTTCACTCCCGCTATCCCACCGTGCTTATAATCGATCTTGATATAATAGCCGCAGCCCCGGCGGAGATGAATGTCAGCGGTTACGGCGACCTCATCGCCACATGGACCGCTCCCGTAGACTGGTATCTTGGCAATATTCTCGGCATGGGCAAAAACTATCACAGCGCTCCGTCCGATATGATACGCACCCAGTGCGAGGAGCTGCTTGAAAATTCAGAGAAACTCGCCGCAGGGGACGCCGCTGTTTTGAGCGACCTTGCAAATGTCCTTACGCTCAGCGGCCTTTCCATGGGTCTTGCGAACGAAAGCTCTCCCGCCTCCGGCTCAGAGCATGTGATGAGTCATCTCATCGACATGACCGCCGGTAAGCGCAATACCGGCATCTGCTATCACGGCACGCAGGTTGCCGTTTCCGGTCTTATATCCGAGGCGATATGGGATTGGTTTTTAAATGAATTTGACCCGAAAAAGGTTGATATTGCCGCCTGCTATCCGGATACCGGGGAGATGGAGGAGAAAGTACGCGCCGCTTTTGGCTGGATCTCCGAAGCGACAGCCGACGAATGCTGGGCGGATTACAGGATGAAGCTCCAGCGTTGGCATGATAACCGCAGCAAATTTGAAGCTTTCCTGCGTGATTTTGACAGCTTCAAGGCCGCCGTTGCCCCGTATGTGAAGAAGCCGGAATATGTCTCGGAGTGCATGCACAAGGCAAACGCCCCCACGAGGTACAGCACGCTCAATTACCCCGTTGATGCCGAGACCGTCAGATGGGCGATAAAGAACTGCCACCTGATGCGAAACCGCTTCTCCATAATCGACCTTCTCAATTACACGGGCGTGTGGAGCGACGAATTTGTCGAGAGCCTCATACAGCGCGCCGAAAAGATGGACGCCGGGCTGTAATTTCCATACATGAGCATTATACCCCGCCGTATTATGCGGCGGGGTTTCTCTGTTTATATCGCAAAAGATTTATAGTGACTTTTACACGTACTTGTGATATTATTATTTTATCAATCACAGCTACTATATTGAAAGGAGCTAAATATGGTAACGAATAAAGAGAATTTATTCAAGCTCGGCAAAAAAATTACCGACAGAATACCCCAGAAGCTCGGCATCAAGCCCATCACTGAGGAGGACCCCGAATATTGGGGGCTTGTAAACGTCCTCGATGATGAGATGGTAGAGGTCGCACTCAAGATGAAGCTGCGCACCCCCTATTCCCTCGATGAGATGGTGGAGCTTACCGGCAAGCCCCGCGACTATATGGTCGACCTTCTCCAGAGAATGTCAATGCGCGGCCTTTTGGAGTATAACTGGTGCGGCAAAGAGGAGCATACGCAGGAGAACAAGCGCTATGTTCTGCCGATGTTCGTTCCAGGCATTGCGGAGCTTTTCAACATGAGCCCCGCCACTGTTGAGTCAAATCCCGAGGTCTGTGACTTCTTTGAGCGCATGTCCTTCCTGCCCCTTGAGGGCGTGACGCCCATGGTTCCTCCCGGAGGCGCCGGAATCGGTATGCACGTTGTCCCCGTTGAGAAGGCCATTCCCGCTGAGACGCAGTCTCTGAGCATTGAGCATATATCCCACTGGCTCAAAAAATATGAGGGCCATATAGGCGTAGGTGTCTGCTCCTGCCGCCGCTCCCAGACCAGGCGCGGAGAGGGCTCTGGTGATGTTCAGGCCGAGTGGTGCATCGGCGTTGGCGATTTTGGCGACTATGTAACCGAAACCGGCAATGGCAGAAAAATCAGCTATGAAGAGGCCATGAATATCCTCCAGCGCGCTGAGGATCTTGGCTATGTCCATCAGATAACCAACGTCGACGGTGAGAACAAAATCTTCGCCATCTGCAACTGCGCCCCCGGCGTGTGCTACGCTCTGCGTACCTCCCAGTACTTCAACACCCCGAACATGTCGCGCAGCGCTTATGTCGCCCATGTGGACACTGAAAACTGCGTTGCCTGCGGCAAGTGCGTTGAAGTCTGCCCCGCCGGCGCTGCAAAGCTCGGCCAGAAGCTCTGCACAAAGAACGGGCCCATCCAGTACCCCAAGCAGGAGCTGCCTGATGATAACGCCTGGGGCCCCGACAAGTGGAACCCGAACTACAAAAATGACAACCAGATCAACTGCTATGATACCGGTACATCCCCCTGCAAGACAGCCTGCCCCGCGCACATCGCCGTTCAGGGCTATATCAAGATGGCCGCTCAGGGCAGATATATGGACGCTCTCAAGCTAATAAAGCAGGATAACCCCTTCCCCGCTGTCTGCGGCAGCATCTGCAACCGCCGCTGCGAGGACGCATGCACCAGAGGCCGCATTGATCAGGCCGTCGCTATCGACGAGATTAAAAAATTCGTCGCCGAGCAGGAGCTCAATGCCGAGACGCGTTACATACCGCCGCTTAAAAACTTCCGCCCGGAGCTTACGCCCTATGAGCAGAAGATAGCCGTTATAGGCGCCGGCCCTGCCGGTATGAGCTGCGCATATTACCTTGCCAACATGGGCTACCCCGTGACTGTGTTTGATAAAAACCCGGCCCCCGGCGGCATGCTCACCCACGGCATCCCCAGCTTCCGCCTTGAGCGCAATGTCATAAACGCTGAGATTGATGTTCTGCGCCAGATGGGCGTTGAGTTCAAGTGCGGCGTGGAAATCGGCGTTGACCTCACTATTCAGCAGCTGCGCGAGCAGGGCTACAAGGGCTTTTACCTTGCCATCGGCGCTCAGAAATCCTCTCCGCTCGGTGTTGAGGGTGATGACCTCAAGGGCGTGTTCGGCGGTGTTGAGTTCCTGCGCGAGGTCAATATAGGCAACAAGCCCGAAATCGGCAAGCGCTGCGCCGTTATTGGCGGAGGCAATGTGGCGATGGATGTCTGCCGCACGGCTGTTCGTCTCGGCGCGGAGGAGACATATATCATCTACCGCCGCTCTCAGGCCGAGCTTCCCGCTGACCCCGTTGAGGTTGAGGAAGCCATGGCTGACGGCGTGAAGTTCCGCTTCCTGAACGCTCCGAAGAAGATAGTCGGCAAGGACGGCGCTGTTGCCGCTCTCGAGGTTGAGATTATGGAGCTTGGCGAGGCTGATGAAAAGGGCCGCCGTAAGCCCGTCGGCACCGGCAAGTTTGAAACTATTGAGCTCGATTCCGTTATCGGCGCCATCGGTCAGGTCATTGACTGGGGCAAGCTGGATATCGGCGATATGAAGCTCGGCGCAAAGGGCAATGCTCTGGCTGACGCTGTCACCTACCAGACCGCGCAGGCTGATATCTTCGTCGGCGGTGATGTTTACACCGGCCCGAAGTTTGCCATTGACGCTATCGCCGCCGGCCGTGAGGGTGCCGTCTCCCTGCACCGCTTTGTCCAGAAGGGCCAGAGCCTCACAATCGGCCGTAACCTGCGCAAGTTTGTTGAGCTCAACAAGGACAACGTCCTCATCCCCGTTGAGAGCTTTGATAACTCCCGCCGTCAGGCTGTGCGTCATGACGCAGCAAAGGCAAAGACCTTCTCTGACGACAGGCTCACATTCACTGAGGAGCAGGTCAAGGCTGAGGCCGCCCGCTGCCTTGGCTGCGGTGCGACTATCGTTGACGAGAACCGCTGCATCGGCTGCGGTCTGTGCACCACCAAATGCGAGTTTGACGCGATTCATCTGCGCCGCGACCATCCCGAGGCCAGCAAGATGTATACCTCCGAGGATAAGATGAAGGCCATCATCCCCTACGCCGCAAAGCGTCAGATGAAGATCATGCTCAAGAAGAAATAAATCCTAGCAAAAAAAGAAGCCCGGATGGGCTTCTTTTTTTGCAAACCATAGACAAGCCTCGCAGAGTTCGCCGCTTGTAGGCGGCGAATAAGATTCAAATTAGTTTTTGGCAGGGCGTGTACCTGCCAAAAACACTTCTCACGGAATGAGTGTCGAAATGTGCGCCGTAGGCGTATATTGAGGCACGAGTGAAGTGCAATTCTCTCCGTCGACAAAGCCAAAATGACTTTGTCGACGGCCTAAAAAAAGAAGCCCATCCGGGCTTCTTTTTTGCTTTTTATTCTGTTCTGAGCGCTTCCACGGGGTCTTTCTTTGCCGCCAGGCCCGAGGGGATAAGCCCCGCGATAAAGGTCAGCAGCACGCTAATGAGCACCAGGCCCACAGCGCCCACCCACGGCAACGTTGAATTGAGAGAGTATATCCCCGTCAGGTCGTGGACAATTATATTGATGGGGATATTCAAAAGCAGCGTCATTATAATGCCGATTGCACCGGCGGTGAAGCCGATAATGAAGGTTTCGGCGTTAAAGACCATGGACACATCCTTCTTGGACGCGCCGATTGCGCGGAGGATACCGATCTCCTTCGTCCTTTCAAGGACACTTATATAGGTGATAATGCCTATCATAATCGACGACACCACAAGTGAGATTGCGACAAAGGCGATAAGAACATAGCTTATGACATTGATTATTGTCGTTATAGAGCTCATCAGCAGCGCGACCACATCAGTGTAGCTTATCTGATCATCCTCGTCAACCGAGTCATTATAATGACTGATAGCGTCGGCTATGCTGTCCTTATCCTCAAATGTAGAGGCGTAGATATTTATCGTGCTGGGGCTTTCAAGGTCAAAATAGCCCAGCTTTTTGAGGTTATCCTTGAGCGTTGTCTCTGAATAGACCGGCGGCATGGCATTGTCGTAAATCCAGACATAGTCGTCCTCCTCAAGGCTGAGAAGATTGAAGTCCTCCACAAGCTGTGCGTCGGAGAGATTTGAATACAACGCCTTCATCTGAATGGCGTACTGCTCCTTCACCTGCTCGCCTATCATCTGGCCGACATAATCAAAGAGCATATCGTCATCCATCTGGTCAAGCATTGAGGCATACTCCGGGTAATAATCCAGCACCATTTTCTCAATGTCGGTGCGGGTAGTGCCCTCCATCTGCTCGTCTATCATCTCGTCGAGATAATCATCGTCCGGTTCGCTCATATATTCGATGTAGATATCGGCAATTTCTTCATCGGTGGCATTGGCGATGTATTCCTTAGCCGCGTCAGACTTCTTGACGGCGTTAATCTTATCGTCCTCGTTGTCAAGATAGGGCAGGCCGGAAAAGACATCGTTCTCGGGGTCGGCAAGCTGCTTTTTTACAAGCTCCTTGGCCTCCGCCGCGTGCATGATGTGCTCCACCAGCGCGTGGGTGTAGCCTATTGAGCCGCTGAGCATACCGGAGAGTGCATCTTCATTCTGGCGGATGACGCCGACAATCTTGATGTCCATGCCGTTATTGTAGAGGGTCTTGAGGCCCAGCTCGTCCTCGGTCAGGTCGATGTATTCACCTGTCGCCTCGTCGAGCTTATATTTATCGGCGGGGAAAATATACTTAAATGTCTTGCCGCAGATATCCTCATACGTCCAGCTCTCGGCCTTTGTCTCCACCGTCTCCTGAGAGACAAAGCTCTGCATATTGTCGGCAATGCTGTCGTTTGATTTAAGGCCCATTGCATAGAGCACAAGGTCAGAAATCTCGTTATTCTGGTCAACGATGAGTATAGCCTCATCGTAGCTCTCCGGCCATTTGCCATAGAGCAGGTCGTACTGCTCTTTAAGCAGCGGATTAACGGAGCTTCCGTCCTCCGCCGGGAGCATCTCCTGCCAGACCTCGGCAAAGGAGTACATCTGCCCGTAGGAGTCAAAGTATGAGCTGTAATCGCCGCCGTAGAGCAGGCTCATGGTGTTTTGCAGCAGTTCCATTATGTCGGTCTTGACGATGTTCCCGTCCACGTCCTCAGCGTAGATATTCAGGTCAAAGTCATAGCTGTACTGGATGGAGTTGATGTACTGCGAAATCTCGCTGTTCTCGTCCTCAAGATATTTCTTGAAGGCCTGGAGGTTATTTGTCTCCACATCGGCAGACAGCATGGAGTTCATCATGTCATACATGATGGTGCTGGCATATACAGCGTCCTTATCGTGCTTATTGGCGCTGGACTCCGCATGAACACCCATGAGGGAGGTCATCATGCTGGTCATGTCCATGCTCTCGGCCTGAATTGTAATCGGGTAGCTTGAGAGCGTATCCTTCTGCACCTTGTCAATGTATGTCTGTATACCGTTAGATAGAGACATGATAAGCGCGATGCCGATAATTCCTATGCTGCCGGCAAAGGCCGTGAGAATTGTCCTTGCCTTTTTGGTAAGCAGGTTATTAATTGAAAGTGATAGCGCCGTAAGAAAGCTCATGGATGTTCTTCTGGTCTGTGTGCTTGCGGGGACATCCTCCTCTGTCGAGGTATATGGCGCGCTGTCGTCAGTTATAACGCCGTCCTTGAGGCGGATTATGCGGCTGGCATAGCTGGTTGCAAGCTCGGGGTTGTGCGTGACCATGATGATGAGCTTGTCCTTGGAAATTTCCTTGAGAATATCCATTATCTGCACCGAGGTGTCAGAATCCAGCGCGCCGGTAGGCTCATCGGCAAGCAGGATATCCGGGTCGTTCACAAGGGCGCGGGCGATGGCCACGCGCTGCATCTGACCGCCGGACATCTGATTGGGCTTCTTGTTTATCTGGTCGCCAAGGCCGACCTTTGTCAGCGCGTCAATCGCCTTGGCGCGGCGCTCAGCCGGGGCCACGCCGCTGAGTGTCAGCGCAAGCTCAACATTGGAAAGCACTGTCTGATGCGGGATAAGGTTATACGACTGGAAAACAAAGCCTATCGAGTGGTTGCGGTAAGCGTCCCAGTCGGCATCGGTGAAATTCTTCGTGCTCTTGCCGTTGATTATCAGGTCCCCAGAGGTGTACTGGTCGAGGCCGCCGATAATGTTCAAAAGCGTTGTCTTACCGCAGCCGGAGTGCCCCAGAATAGCCACGAACTCGTTTTCACGAAATTCAAGGTTGATTCCCTTCAGCGCGTGAACAGTGGATTCACCGGAGAGATAGTCTTTTTTGATTTCCTTGAGTTTTAGCATTGTGATTCCTCTAATACAAAGTTATTTATTGACATTAAAGCTTTATTGCGGTAGAATACATAAGCTTGAACATATGCTTCCGTAGCTCAGCAGGATAGAGCATCCGCCTCCTAAGCGGAAGGTCGCGCGTTCGAATCGCGCCGGGAGTGCCAGTGTCGGAGCAAGCTCTGTATCGCTTGCTCCGGCTTTTTTTGCATTTGCAGAAAAGCCGGGGCGCACTCACGCCGCTGCTCCTCCAGTTCCAAATTGAACCCACTGCGCTGGGCTTCAATTTGGATTTTCTTGACGGGCTTATTTTATAAGCTTGTCGATTTTTCTTATTACTTTTTCACTCTTAACTTTTCACGAAATCAGCAAAGGATTTGAAAAAAAGTAAAATGTAATAATATAATAGTGAAAAAGTCAAATCGCCTTCTCGTGGCATATTATTTTAGCACTTGTTTTTTTATTTGTCTCAATTTTGGATGAAGTTTAATTAACTGTTTACAATTTTTGCTCTTCAACAGGGAAAATTTGTTCCTTGAAAATTGCCGCCGCTTAACCTAAAATCAAGATATAAGTTTTTGGGGGCGGCATATGAAAATTAAAAAAGCGCTGTTTGGTATGCTCAATATGAGGGACGAAGCCTGGTACATATTTATCCGCTGTATTCAGCTTTGCTGCGTGCTGCTGATTTGCGCTTTTGCACTGCTGCTGGAATGGAACGGCAGCATGTCAAAATACGAGCTGTACTCGAGCGCAGTTGCGTTAAATGAGAGCTCGCAGGCCATATTTCTCATTGGTGTCATCATATCGGCAGTGATAAACGGAGTATAAATTAAAGCGTCAAAGCAAATGCTTTGGCGCTTTAATAGTTTCCGCTTAAAAAATCTTCCCGGCTCATCATGCAGTTGATAGCCTCCAGAAGCCCGTCGGTTGTGAGCCGCTGAGGAAGCTCCAGCCTTTTAAGAAGCTCTGCGCGCTTCTCCCGGCTGTTTTCCCCTCCGGTATAGCCAAGGCGGTAGAGGTCAAGCTTAGATACCTTTTCCCTGCTTATCTCCGCCGGGGCATCGTCTATCGCCGCGCCGGCACGGCGCAGAGCGTCAATGAGCACTTCCCTTTTCATGCCCTCGACGCCGAGCTTCCCCTCCTTCGAGGGGGCGCTCTTTCGCCGCTCCTTGCCCAAAACATCCGGGATGTAGGCGTGCTTGACCAGGGCAGGGTCAACGCAGCCGCGCAAAAAGTTTCTGATGACAAAACCCGCGCCGTCAGAATCGGTGAGCACTATAATCCCCCGCTTCTCGGCGATTTTGCGGATATATGCCTGCTTCTCCTTATTGTTGAACAGGGCAAAGCCGCCGGTTTCGATTATCACCGCGTCAACAATCTGACTGAGGGTGTTTTTATCATAGCGCCCCTCAACAATTATCGCCTCTTTAACGCTCAGCATTCAGCACCCCGCCGCAATGCGCAGCACAACGTCCTTTAAGAGCACCGCGTCGTCCTCGCCGCTGCTCTTCATCTTATAGTCCGTTTCAGCGCAAAGGCGCACCGCGTCCCGAAGCTGGCGCAATGTAAAGCCACGGGCGGAGTTTAGCAGGTCGCGGGCTATGAAATCATAGCGCAGGCCACAGGCCTCCATGATATACTTCAGGCCCAAATCCTTTTCCAGCGCAATGCGCGCGGTATAGAGCCTGCGCATCTGGACACCCAGCATGGCGAGCATGGGTATAGGCTCGTTATTCTTATCCATCAGCAGCTCCGCCAAAACTGACACTGCCGTGTTGAACTTTTTCTGGGAAATATAATCGGTCATCTCAAATATGCGCGCCTCGGGAATATGGTTTGCAATCTCATCAACCTCCCGGACAGTTACCCTGTCGCCCTTGGTGTAAGCGGCGATTTTTTCTATCTCCGGGATAAGACCGCTCATTATTCTGCCGCTGACGAAGATAAGCCGCTGGGCCGCGTCAAGCTCAACTGTCTTTCCAAGCGCGCGGAAGCGGCGGATAATCCAGTCAATCAGCATGCCCTGGGGCTGTGCCGTGAATTTAAGCTCCTTACCACGTTCTCTGATGGTCTTGATAAGCTTTAATCTTCCGTCCGGCTCGTATTGCGCGTTCTGTACAAAGCATACCGTGCAGTAATCTGGGATATCGGAGAGTATTTTAATATACCTCTCCGGCTCTTTGAGCTTGTTTATATCCACGTCCCGAAGCTCCACAAAGCAATGTTCGCTCAGAAAAGGCAGGGCATTCACCGCCTCGTCAAGCTCGTTGAAATCCAGCTCCGGCCCGTCGAAGCGGCGGTAGCTGAAGCCGTCGTCCCCGTCGGGGAGGCAGCGTTTTTTAAGCTCCGTCAAATACTGCTCGCGCAGATAGTCCTCCGGCCCCCAGAGCAGATAGAGGCTCCCGGGTTCCTTATCCTTGAGCGCCCGCAGCTCTGCCGAGTAATTGAGTGTTTGGTTGTCTTTCTTGCTCTTAGCCATAGCTTTAACCTATCCGTATCTCAATAGTCCCGTTAAGGTCGGTTCTGTATATATTATACCCGTAAGCGGCCAATCGTTCAAGTGTTTCATAAGTCGGGTGCCCGTATGTATTGTAGCCAACGCTGATAATCGCCGTCTCGCCGCCAAGCTCATTGAGCAGCTCTCCGCAGCTTGAGTATCTTGAGCCGTGGTGCCCCGCAATATAAAGCTCTATGCCGCTGAGATTATTATCATCAACGAGCTCGCGCTCTACGCTCTTCGGTGAGTCTCCGGTGACGAGCATATCATAATCATCAATGCTCAGCACCGCGCAAATGCAGCGCTCATTGATGTTGCCTTCCTCAGTTGGAGCGAACACTCGCAGGGCTATATCTCCCACTGTGAAGCTGATGTCTCTTGATAAAAACAGCACATCTGGCGCCTGCTTTTCGGCGGAGCTCAGAATCGCGCCCAGAAGTCCGTCGTCATCATCAGGGTCAATGGGCATTATGATTTTATCCACCTTGACTGTCTCCATCAGGCGGACAACACCGTTTGCGTGGTCGGCATGCAGATGTGTCAAAAGCAGCAGGTCGATGTTGTCAACACCTCTGGCGGAGAGAAATTCCGCCGCAATATCCCCGGCGTTTTCAAGGGAGCCTGTGCTGCCGCAGTCGATCATAACGGCACTCTCCCCTGCCGTGACGGTCAGGCATTGCCCCTGCCCAACATCCAGAGCCGCAAAAACGCCTTTTTCCGCCTGATAACTGCGCCTTGTAAGGCCGAAGCAGGCAGCCAAGAGCAGGGCGGACATTGCCGCCGGGATGAAAAAGCGCCTCGCTCTGCCTTTCGCCATGGCCCAGATGCCAAAGAGCAGATAACTGACAACCAGCCATACAACAAACGCCGCGCTGCTAATATAGATAATCGCAAACGGCGCGGAGGACACGAGGCGGCAAACAAGAAAAATGTACCTTGCCAGCCACGACACAAGCCATGCGGCAGCCGTGCCGACAGCGGGAATTATCGCGCCGATAGCGCAGGCGATATATCCCCCGCAAAAGCAGAGCGACACCGCCCACAGGGCAAGAACGTTGGTTATCGGGGACAAAAGCTGAATATATCCAAAATGAATGGCAATAAGCGGGATGGTGAACACCATTACCGCCAGAGAGCTTGCAGCCGTGCCGAGAATACCGCGCAGGAAGCTTCCAAGTCTGCTGTCTGGCAGCTTCGCGGTAAAAGCCTCGTTGAAGCGCTGAGAAAAGCACATTATGCCCGCCATCGCGCCAAAAGAGAGCTGCAAGCCCACGCTTGCGGCGGCGTATGGGTTAATGAGCAGGATAAGCGCCAGCGCGAATGACAGAGAGGTCGGCGGGTCATTCTCCCGACGGAGGATGGGAGCCAGCAGAAGGACAGTCTGCATTATCCCGGCGCGGACAGCGGAGTGTGTGCTGCCGGTGGTGAGCACGAAAAGCCAAACAAGCACAATGCAGATAAGCGAGCTTCGGCGGTTAGCGCCCATGAGCAGCTGCAACAGCCCCACGAGAAAAGCAATGTGCATCCCGGACACAGCAACAGTGTGCATAAAGCCGGAGCGGGTCATGGCAAGGTGCAGCCCCTCATCCTGATAAAGCTCCGTCTTGTCACCCAACATGAGTGAGCGCATGAAGGCCCGGGTGTCCGCGGGAAAAAGGCGGCAGATGGTCTCGCCTATTGCATGATTGAGCTTTGCGGGCAGAGCCGGGATATAATTGCCGCCGTCAGTCAGCTTCACATCCGAGCGGGTGTTTATAACAAGATAAATGTCCCGGGAATTGTAGTAATCATACTCCTCCCCGTACTTCACGTCGGCAGAGCGTATCGCCCCATAAAAGGAAACGATGTCCCCGGCCTCGGCCTCAGCGAGAGTCATGCTGCTGTCATAAACCAGCGCCTCAAGCCCGCTTATTCCCTCGCCCTCGGACTTGATGCGCAGGCGGCAATAATCGTCATACACCGTGGGATAATCAAGCACACGGCCGTGTATCTCAGCTTCCGTGCCGTCGACAGCGTGGGCGGGCCTGGTCGTCAGCATATAGTGCCCATAAAACCAGCCGAGGCCAAGGCCAGCGGAGATAAGGCCCGCTACAATTCCGCGCAGCCAAAGACGGCGCGGAATGATGAGCAAAAGGCCGCACAGGAGCAGCACCCCGGCCAGAACAGGCAGGGCGCTGAGCTTCAATATGTAGTTTGCAGCGAATATGGCGGCCGAGAAAGCCAGAGCCGCCGATGCCAGCACACGCATACTAACTCCTAAAACTTACCGCAGGGGTGTTTGGCCCCTGCGGTATAGAATTTACACGATTTTGGGAGAGAGCTTTTCCCCGCCGATGATGTGAAAATGCAGGTGCATGACGGTCTGACCGCCAGCCTCGCCGCAGTTATTCACAACGCGATAGCCCACGTTAAGGCCCTCTGCCTTGGCTATCTTTGCAATAGCCTCAAAGCACTTGGCAACATAGGCGGAATTATTCTCATCAATATCCGCAGCACAGGCAATGTGTACCTTGGGCACGACGAGAATGTGCACGGGCGCCTGAGGATTAATGTCCCGGAAAGCAAAGACAAACTCATCCTCGTATACCTTATTGCTGGGGATCTCTCCGGCTATGATTTTACAAAACAGGCAATCGTTATCCATTTTTATTTTCTCCTTATCCTTTATCGCAGACTATGCCTTCAAGCATGGAAAGCGCTTTGTCAATATTCTCCGGCTGGCTGCCGCCACCCATTGCGGAGTCGGGCTTGCCGCCGCCCTTGCCGCCGACAGCGGGGCTGACGGCTTTTATAATGTCTCCGGCCTTCACGCCATGGGCCACAGCATCCTTACCGCAGACACACAGGAGACTCACCTTTCCGCCGTTTTCAGCCGCGAGCAGGGCGACAACGGAGCTGTCCTTATCGCGGATAGCATCGCCCATCATGCGCAGGGCGTTTGCATCTGCGGCGTCGACCTTGCGGGCGACGACATCAAGGCAGCCAACCTTCTTCGCACAGCCCACCAAATCACCGGCAGCGCAGGCGGATTCCTTGTCCTTGTACTGCTGAATAATACGTCTTGCCTCTTTGAGCTCGGCCGCCTGCTGCTCGACTTTATTGAGTGCATCGGCGCGGTTTGCCTTGAACTGCGCGGCAATGCCGTCAAGCTGTGCCTCGGCGCTTCTCAGCCCTTCAAGAGTCTTTAAGCCGGTGGTGGCCTCAATGCGGCGCACGCCGGAGGCAACGGAGCCCTCGGAGATAATATGGAACGCGCCGACCTTGGCAGTGTTATCCAGATGCGTGCCGCCGCAAAGCTCCACGCTGTAACCGCCCATGTTCACGACGCGGACAACATCCCCGTATTTTTCGCCAAAGAGCGCTGTCGCGCCGCTCTTCTTGGCTTCGTCAATGGGCATCTCGCGCACATCTACGGAATAACCCGCGAGAACGGATGCGTTGACGGCGTCCTCCACCCGGCGAAGCTCCTCGGCAGTGACGGCGGAGAAATGCGTAAAGTCAAAGCGGAGTAGGTCAGGCTCGACAAGAGAGCCCGCCTGATGCACATGGTCGCCCAAAACATCGACCAGCGCCTTTTGCAGCAGATGGGTTGCGCTGTGGGCGCGGCTGATAGCGGCGCGGCGCGTAGGGCAGAACTCAGCCTCAAGGCTGTCACCAACGGCTATCTCGCCGCTTTCAAGCTTGCCGTAGTGCATATACTTGCCGCCCTTGTTTTTCTGGACGTTGTTGACCTTAAAGGATACTCCCTCGGCGTAAAGCGTGCCGTGGTCGGCGCTCTGACCGCCCATCTCAGCGTACAGGGGCGTCTTGTCAAGGACGATTATCGCCTCCGTGCCGGAGCTTATCTCGGTTCTGAACTCCTCGTCAACGACTATGGCCAATACCTTGGCGGCGGTCTTTGCCTCTTCATAGCCGGTGAAAATCGTCTCGGGCATCTCCTTGCCGAAGTCTATACCGGCCCAGCCGAGATCCCCCAGCGCTTCACGCGCCTTTCTCGCGCGGACGCGCTGCTCCTCCATGAGCTGCTTGAACTCGTCCTCATTGACGCTCATGCCCTCATCTTCGCACATCTCAACCGTAAGGTCAATCGGGAAGCCATAGGTATCATAGAGCTTGAAGGCGTCAGCCCCGGAGAACACACTCTCACCTTTTTCCTTGTGCGCGGCGAGCAGCTCAGCGAAAATCTTCATGCCGGAGTCAATAGTCTTGGCAAAGCTCTCTTCTTCAGTCTTTATAACGCGGGTGATGTATGCCATCTTCTCCCGCAGCTCGGGGTACTGGCACTCGTTTTCCTGCACAACCGTCTCAACGACAGTATAAAGGAACGGCTCGTTGACGCCGAGAAGCTTGCCGTGGCGGGCCGCGCGGCGGAGCAGACGGCGCAGGACATAGCCGCGCCCCTCGTTGGAGGGCAGGACACCGTCACAAATCATGAATACGCTGCTGCGGATATGGTCGGTGATAACGCGAAGGGACACATCCATCTTGTGGCTCTTGCCGTAGAACGCGCCGGTTATCTCGCTGACTTTGTTGGTGATGTTCATCACCGTGTCAACGTCAAAGAGTGAGTCCACACCCTGGCAGACGACCGCGAGACGCTCAAGGCCCATGCCGGTGTCGATGTTTTTCTGGACAAGGTCAGAGTAATGGCCCTCACCGTCGTTATCAAACTGGCTGAAAACATTGTTCCAGACCTCGATATACCTGTCGCAGTCACATCCGACAGTACAGCCGGGCTTGCCGCAGCCATATTTTTCTCCGCGGTCATAATAAATCTCAGAGCAGGGGCCGCAGGGGCCGGCGCCGTGCTCCCAGAAGTTGTCCTCCTTGCCGAAGCGGAAAATACGCTCGGCGGGGATGCCGATTTCCTTATTCCAGATGTCAAACGCCTCGTCATCGTCCAGATACACGGAGGGATAAAGCCTGTCCGCATCAAGGCCGACCCACTCGGGCGAGGTCAGAAATTCCCAGCTCCACGCGATGGCCTCATGCTTGAAATAATCGCCAAAGGAGAAGTTGCCCAGCATCTCAAAATAAGTGCCGTGGCGGGAGGTTTTGCCGATATTTTCAATATCGCCGGTTCTGATGCACTTCTGGCAGGTGCAGACTCTGTGGCGGGGCGGCTCAAGCTCGCCCTTGAAGTAGGGCTTCATGGGCGCCATGCCGGAGTTAATGAGCAGAAGGCTTGCGTCATTTTGCGGGATGAGAGAGAAGCTTGGGAGGCGCAAGTGACCCTTTGACTCAAAAAAGCTCAAAAACATCTCTCTGAGTTGATTCAGACCGAATTTTTCCATGTTAATCTCCTTAAAACTATCTGATTAAAGCACCTCAGGCAAACGGAGAACAAAGCGGCAAGAGCAGATTGCGAGAGAATTTGTGTCCTGATGAAGGCAGCTTTTTGCGGACATACTTTGTGTATCTCAAGAAAAGCTGACAAAATCAGGGCGCAAATTGTCCGCAAGATGCCTTGTCGGTTTGTGCGGAGTTTGCCTTATAAACAAATAGACCTCCGCCCCGGACAGGGGCGGAGGTTAATCCGCGGTACCACCCTGATTGCCGCAACGCGGCATCTCAAGCGCCGGTAACGCCGGCTTGCGTCCCGGTCATCCCGGGAAGGCTCAGGAACGGCTTCCGCCTGCGGCATAGGGCCTTTCAGCTTGCAGCCCCTCTCTGAAATGCCGGGAAAGCGGTTATTTCCCTCAAAGCCAAGTCATGCTTTTAACTTCGCTTTATTGTACCACAAGCTGGTATTTTGTCAAGTATTCTGCGCGCTTTTTTAACTGAACAGCCGCAGCGTTCTCCACATACTCGGGGGCCCAGACATCAACGGGCCTCGGCTCACAGCCTACTACTTCCCTGCCGATGCAGTCAACATAGACTTCATAGAGCATCCAGTCAGTGGTGATGTCAACCTTGTAATAGCCGTTATCCTTGACGCAGTTGCAGCTGCGCAGATACTCTCTCTCAGCGCCGACAAAGGCGAGGGCGAGGGAGACAGCCTCGGCTGCGGTAAACACGGCACGGTTGCCGGTACGGACGGTGTTTCTGCGGGTGTGGTTCATGATGATTCGATTTATAGTTTTCATTTTTTTATCTCCTGTTAATAAAGGGCTTTTTTGAATTTTAAAGGGCCTTGTCGTCCTTACAGCTGTGAGTATAAGGGCAAAATCTAAGAAATATATTAAATAAAAAAATATCGCAGAAGAATTTTCAAAAAATTCTCTGCGATACTTTTAAGTGCATTGTTTGAGAGCTTTCCTTATCACCGCGTATTTTGGCGCTGCGGTCGGGAGCTTTATATGTATATTCATCTGAGCGTGGCGGGTATCCTCAAGCTCCGCGCCCTCGTCGTCAAACATATGCTCTGCCGTGAACTCAATTGGCGGCTCGCCTGGCAACAGCAGCTCGAGCTTGTCCCCCTTGTAAAACTTGTTGCGCTGGCTGAGCACGGCGCTGCCGTCCTCTTCACAGGATTTGACGATTGCGGCAACCTCGGCATCGGAAAAATAACTCGCCTCGGCGTAGTGCTGGCCGGGGTCGCCAAAATAAAAGCCCGTGCAATATGGGCGGTGGCTCACCTTCTCTGTCTCCCGGACCCACATCGGGTCAAGGGGCCTGCCAACTCTGGCCGCGTCTATGGCATTGCGGTAGGCATTTGTGACAACCGCCGTGTAATATGAGGATTTCATGCGCCCCTCTATCTTGAAGCTCTCAATGCCCGCGTCAACAAGCTCCGGGATGTGCTCTATCATGCGCATATCCCTCGAGTTCAAGATAAATGTGCCGCCGTCCTCAGTGATCTCAAAATACTCGCCGGGCCGCTTTTCCTCAACCAGATGGTACTTCCAGCGGCAGGGCTGGGCGCACATGCCGCGGTTTGCATCCCTGCCGGTGAGGTAATTTGACAGCAGGCAGCGCCCGGAAAAGGACACGCACATTGCCCCGTGGACAAAGGCCTCAAGCCGCAGCTCTTTGGGCGTGTTGGCGCGGATTTTGCGGATATCCTCAAGCGGCGTCTCTCTCGCGAGGACAACGGTATCCGCTCCCATGTCATAAAGGACATTCGCCGTCTCGCTGTTGATAACACCCAACTGGGTGCTGACATGCCGTGCCACCCTCGGCGCGTATTTCTTTGCACGGCGCATTACTCCAAGGTCGGCAATTATCAGCGCGTCCACCCCGGCATCCTGCAAAAACTCAAGGTACTCCGGCAGGAGCTTCAGCTCGTCCTCCCTCGGCAGGGTGTTACAGGTGACATATACCTTCGCATTTTTTTCATGTGCAAGGCGTACCGCCGCGCGAAGCTGCTCATCGGAAAAATTTACCGTCGAGGCACGCATACCGAAAGCGCGCCCCGCGAGATAAACAGCGTCGGCCCCGTAGAGCAGGGCCATGTTAAGCCTCTCCATGTCCCCCGCTGGGGACAGCAGTTCCAACTTATCAGCCATAGTTCTGAGTGGCGGCGAAGGCCTGCTGGTCGCCGAGATTGGTGAAGAAGCGGTGCGTACCCGTCTCGGTGTCGAGAGCGTAATAGTAATAGCCTGTGGACTCCGGTTGAAGCGCCGCCTGCAAGGAGGCAAGCCCCGGGTTGCATATGGGCGTGGGCGTAAGGCCCGTGTAAATGCGGGTGTTATAGCGGCTGTCCTCCTCAAGCATCTCCGCGGTAGGCCCACCCTCATGGTCGGGATGGAGGTAAAGTATAGTCGCGTCTATGCCAAGGGGCATGCCGGAGTTGAGGCGGTTGTGGATAACCGAGGAAATGGTTGCGCGCTCCTCGTCATTTGCCGCTTCCTTTTCAATCATGGAGGCGATAGTCACAGCGTCCTTTATGCTGATACCCATATTGCTGGCGCGGTTAATCATATCAGCGTCAAGCTTATTGTAGAACACCATGAGGAATTTGTTTATAACGCTGGATGCCTGCTCGCCTACGTAGAACTGATAGGTATCCGGGAAGAGGAAGCCCTCAAGCCTTGAGGCATCGCCCTCTTCCAGCCCCTCAAGAAAGCTGTAATTGAACTTATAGTTAGCGGCGGCGTCCATAAGGTCGTCATAGCTGCACACATTGTTCTCTTCCAGGCGGCGGAAAATCTGCTCCATCGTGAAGCCCTCGGGTATCGTGACATCGACCGTCAGCGCAGAGTCAGACCCGGAGCGCATATTCTGGATAAGCGCGCGGTAGTCAAAGCTCGAGGAGAGCTCATATTCGCCGGGATTGACCTTCCTGTCGGCATGGGATATCTTGCAAAAGGCCTCAAACAGCCAGTCGTACTCAATAAGCCCAGCCTGCTTGAGTGTGCTGGAGATATACTCAATATCGGCGGAGGTTATGCGCTCCGTCCCGGTGACATTGCCGTCCTCATCAAGCTTATCAACCGTCTTTGACTCAAAAATGCTCGACGGAAGATTCACTGTCGCGGTGAAGTTCTCCTTATTCAGAGCCAGCATATCACTGGCCGCCATCCACGCAAAGCAGGCCAGCACAACGCTGATGCAGATAATAAAGACAAAATACATCACCCCGCCGAGGCAGCCGGAGCGGGATTCGCGGCCGCGCCTTATCGGGCGGTAATCGCGCTCGGTCTCCGGTTCTTCAGCCTTTGGCTTGGTTTTTTGCTTTTTCCCGGCATCTTTTTTGCTCTGCTCTATGTTGAGCTTTCCGGTGTGCTCATCCTGAGCGCGGAAAACCTCGTTTATCTTTTCAATATCTTCAGGCATGTTTGCCTCCTTATACTCGTGTAACAGCTTTTGACGGTGCAGCATATTATGGCTCGAGCGGCACGAAAACCGCCGCCGATACATCACGGTGATACGGCCTCGACCCAACCGTGCGGGGCGCGGCAGCTAAAGTTTCAAGCGCGGAGAAAGGGACTAATTATGTTCTGCAACGGTTGTAACAACAGCTCTCTCTGGATCATCATCCTTATAATCATCCTCTTCGGCTGCGGCGGTGGCTGCGGCAACAACTGCGGCTGTGGCTGCAATAACAACAGCTGCGGCTGCAACAACGACTGCGGCTGCGGCTGCTGAGCGTCCAACAGCGTCTGACATTGAGGGCTTCTTCGGAAGCCCTCACCCCTAAACAAATCTATCGGTAAATTATAGACTTGCATGGGGAGAGTGCAGAGAGGGGCTTCTTCGGAAGCCCTTTTTTATTTTATCGCGTCGAGAATTATGCGGTATATCTCCGCGTTCTTCTCATCAACATCGCGCTCCTGCCCGTCCTTCATGAAGGGTATGCGCTTCCAGCCGTAATAATCCGCGGCTCTCTCCGCCGTGCGCAGGCAGCGCTCAAGATAGCTTTTATCCTTCTCGTGGATATCGGCACTGCTGTTGGTCTTTGCCTCCCTGCGGCGCATGCGGGCGGAGGAGGTCTTAACATCCACGTCAAGATAAATTACCAAATCCGGCACCGGCAGGCCCATGTGCGTATGCTCAAGGTCATAGAGCCATGCAAAGAAGCTCTCCTGCTCCTCTTCCGGCAGCTTGCAGCCCTGATGCACGGCGTTTGAGGTGGTGTATCTGTCGGAGAGGATTATCCCGCCATTATTGTAAATCTCGCCCCAGTCCGTGCGATAGGAGGCAAAGCGGTCCACAGCGTAAAATGTTGAGGCCGCGTAGGGGTCCACATCGTTTGGGTGCGCCCCGAACTCTCCGCCCAGATACATGCGGATGAGCGCGCTGCTCTCCTTGTCATAGCGGGGAAATTCAATATGATTATAGACTATTCCGTCATTTTCCATTCTCGCGCAGAGACGGCGGTATTGGGCGGACTTGCCGCTGCCGTCAATGCCCTCTAAAACTATCAGCTTTCCTTTGCTCATTATAGCTCCATCCATCTCCCGATTGACGGGGGAGTTTTTATCTCACAGCTGAGAAAACACCTGGCCAATCTTTTCATGTATGACCAAATCAGCATAGCTGTCATAAGGCGTCTCGCTCAGATTCACAAGGGCAAGCTTATTGCCCTTGTAGTAATTTATAAGCCCTGCCGCCGGGTACACATTCAGTGACGTTCCCCCGACTATCAGCACATCAGCCTTGCGGATGCACTCGATGGCGGCAGTGAGCACGCTCTCATCAAGCGGCTCCTCATATAAAACGATATCCGGCCTGATAACTCCGCCGCAGCCGCAGCGGGGCACGCCGTGACCGTAATTTATAAGCTCTGCGGGATATATCTTCCGGCATTTGGAACAGTATGCCCGCAGGATGCTGCCGTGCAGCTCCAGCACATTCTTACTGCCAGCCGCCTGATGCAGCCCATCAATATTCTGGGTCACAACGGCTTTGAGCTTGCCCTCCTGCTCAAGCTGGGCAAGACGGATATGGGCGGCGTTTGGCCTGACATTTTCAATGACCAGCTTCTCCCTGTGGAAACGGTAATATTCCTCCGGGTCGCGGTCAAAAAAGCTGCGGCTGAGGATTGTTTCGGGCGGGTAGCGCCATTTCTGGTTATAGAGCCCGTCCACACTGCGAAAGTCCGGTATGCCGCTCTCGGTGCTGACACCTGCGCCGCCGAAGAACACAATGTTGTTGCTCTCGTCTATCCATTTTTTAAGCTGTTGAATGCCGCTGTCCACGGTAAATCACCTCCGAATCCAATTTTCATACACAGGTATTATACACTCTGGGGCTAAAAATGGCAATGATTTGGCGGATATCTAAGATTTTTTTATAATTTGTTCTTATTTAAGCGCAAGCTCCGCCGGTGGACATGGCCGCCATGCGGAGCTTTCATGTAATTTATTTGCAGCGGGCGATTATCTCATCATATACCGCCGTGTACTGCTCTATGCTTATCTCGTTCTCTCTCTTTGCGACAAAGCGATAGGTCTCATCCCTGCTCCGAGAGGCAATGAAATCAGTGTAGCTTGCGGCGCATTTCATTGCGGCAAGCGCAGTGTGCGCAGCCTCGGCAATAAAGCGCTTTGCATCCTCGACAGCAATGTCAGAAAGCTCGCGCATGAGGTCAAGGGAATTGCCCATCATGTTGACAATTTCATTCGTGATGGACACTGCCACCTGCCTGGAGGCCTCGAGTGTGCGCTCGTCTGAGCCGTCAGCAATGTGCTTTTTCATCGGCGCGCGGGCTTTTACATCCTCGTCAATAAGATAAATCATATACTCCCTGATTTTATCGGCGTTGCGCTGAATGTAATCAAGCCGCTCACCGCTCTGGGTTTTCTGGCAGATGGCCGCCGCGCGGCAAAGCAGAGCCGCGGCGGTTGCCGCGTCCATTGCGGCAGCGCTGCCGGTGTCGAGCCTGCTGTCCGGGTCGGCGATGAGCTTTGTAAGCTCATCGGCGGTCTTGGTTTTATAAATCTCAATAACTATTTTTTCAGCCACGGTAATGCCCTCCTCAGTCCTTATTAAACTCTCTGAGCCGAAGCCCGTTATTTTTCTGCAAAGCCCAGTCAACGCACCAGGAGGAGGTAAAGAGCAAAAGATTGTTGCCCTTAAAATCCTGCACCCACTTGGTGTCACTGGTGAGGTTCAGCGCGTGGATATCTATATCCTCATTATCCACCCAGCGCACAAGCTCATAAGGCATGCTGCGCCTGCGGATGTCCACGCCGTACTCGGTCTTGAGCCTGTATTCCAGCACCTCAAACTGGAGCACACCCACAACGCCGACAATGACCTCCTCCACGCCGGTATACGGCTCGTGGAAAATCTGAATGGCGCCCTCCTGGGCAATCTGCATCATGCCCTTTTCAAACTGCTTGCGTTTCATTGTGTCGATACGCTCGACCGCCGCAAAATGCTCCGGTGCGAAGGTGGGTATCCCCTCGAAGGTGATGTCCATGCCCTTCTCGCAAATTGTGTCGCCAATCGAGAATATGCCCGGGTCGAACACGCCGATTATATCGCCGGCAAAAGCCTCGTCGATTATGGCCCTGTCCTGAGCCATAAGCTGCTGGGGCTGGGCAAGGCGCAGGGGCTTTCCACCCTGAACATGGTAGTATTCCTTTTCGCGCTCAAAGCGGCCGGAGCAGATGCGCATGAAGGCTATTCTGTCGCGATGTGCCTTGTTCATGTTGGCCTGAATTTTGAACACAAAGGCTGAAAAGCGCTTGTCAAAGGGGTCAACAAGCTCCTCCCCCGCGCGGCGCGGCAGGGGCGGCATGGTCATCTTCAGGAAGCTTTCCAAAAACGGCTCAACGCCGAAGTTGTTAAGAGCGGAGCCGAAGAACACGGGGCTGAGCGTCCCGCCGCGCACAGCGTCCAAATCAAACTCATAACCCGCGCCGTCAAGAAGCTCAATATCATCCGAGAGTGTGCTCCTCAGCCTCGGGCCGATAAGCTCATCAAGCTTTTCGGTTTCGTCAAGCCGGCACTCAATGGCTTTTATCTTGTTCTGCCCGCGGTGAAATTCATTAAAGGCCAGAATCTCACGCTTTTCGCGGTCATACACACCCTTAAATTCCTGCCCGCAGCCGATGGGCCAGTTCATGGGATAAGTGCCTATCCCGAACTCGTTTTCCAGCTCCTCCATCAGCTCATAGGGACTGCGCGCCTCACGGTCGAGCTTGTTTATAAAGGTGAAGATTGGTATATGGCGCATGGCGCATATCTTAAAGAGCTTTCTTGTCTGCGGCTCAATGCCCTTTGCCGCGTCAATGACCATAACGGCAGAGTCCGCCGCCATGAGGGTGCGATAAGTGTCCTCCGAGAAATCCTGATGCCCCGGAGTATCAAGAATATTTATGCAGTACCCCTCGTACTCGAACTGCATTACGGACGAGGTTATGGATATACCGCGCTGCTTTTCAAGCTCCATCCAGTCGGACACAGCATGTCTCGCGGTGGCCTTTCCCTTGACGGAGCCTGCCATCTGAATCGCCCCGCCGTAAAGCAGCAGCTTTTCTGTCAGTGTGGTTTTACCGGCGTCCGGGTGGGATATTATCGCGAAGGTTCTTCTCCGCTGTATTTCTTCTGTCAATTCTGGCATATTCAACTTCCTTATTTTGCTTTTATCAATGTATGTTACCACATTATCCTGTATATTGTAAAGCCTTTTATGCAGCCGAACCCAAAAGCAGCGCCCCGCATATTATACAGTGTGAGCGGCTAAACAACATCACGGAGGAATCAACTTGGACAAAAACAACATGAACAAAAACTACCGCTATGGCTCTCTGCCGGATAAGGCGCCGCTTGCCGTCGCCTATGTCCCGATGCAGCAGAGCGTCACGCCCTACTATGAGCCGGATGAGGCTCTTGCCAGCGGTACGCTTTTTCCGGGGCTTGATTTGCCCTTTATGGATATTATTAACCCAAAGCTCAAAAGCACTCCTCTGACAGAGATGATGGCAATAGATTTTGTTGCTGACGAGCTGGAGCTGTATCTGGATAATCACTGTGAGGATAAGGAGGCCTTTGCCCTGTATCAGACCTTCCTCTCTCTGAAAAAGGAGGCCCGCGAGCGCTATGTCAAGCTCTGCGGCCCGGTAACGCAGGAGGATATGCTGTGCATGGACCGCTATGCGTGGCTCGACAATCCCTGGCCCTGGGACTTCCAGCCCCAGACGGAGGTATAAGAAATGTTTGTATATGAAAAGAAGCTCCAGTACCCTGTAAAGATAAAAAACACAAATCCCGCCCTCGCAAAATTCATCATTTCGCAATACGGCGGCCCAGACGGTGAGCTCGGCGCTTCATTGCGTTATCTGAGCCAGCGCTACTCCATGCCCTATCCTGAGCTTAAAGGCCTGCTGACTGATATCGGCACAGAAGAGCTGGGGCATCTGGAGATGATTGGCGCGATAGTCCACCAGCTCACGCGGAGCATGACGCCCGAGGAGATAAAAAAGGCCGGCTTTGACACCTATTTTGTCGACCGCACCGCCGGTGTGTACCCCACGGCAGCCTCGGGCTTTCCGTGGAGCGCGGCGAGTATGGCGGTCAAAGGTGACGTCATTGCCGACCTCAACGAGGATCTCGCCGCAGAGCAAAAGGCCCGCGTGACCTATGACAATATTCTGCGCCTGAGCGATGACCCGGACGTGAACAACGTTATCCGCTTCCTGCGTGAGCGGGAGGTAGTGCACTACCAGCGCTTCGGCGAGGGACTGCGCCTTGCGCTTGAAAAAATGAACCAGAAGAATGTCTATGCGGTGAACCCCGCGTTTGACAGATAAGAACAAAGCCGCCCATGCAATGCAGCTTGCATTGCATGGGCGCAATAATTTTCGCTGGGCTTTTATCAGTTGACGATGAAGTAGATGACCATCAGTGCGCAGATGACATACATGATGGGATGGACATCCTTTGCACGGCCCTTGCAGAGCTTTGCAATGACGTGCACAATGATTCCGGCGCCCATGCCGTTGGTGATGCTGCCGGTGAAGGCGGTGAACATGAGCATAACGCAGGGTCCGATGCACTCGTCGAACTCGCTGAAGTCGATATCGCCGAAGCCTTTGAGCATCAGGAAGCCAACGTAGATGAGCGCGGGGCCGGTGGCGCAGGAGGGAATGGCCACGAAGAGCGGCGCGAGGAAGACGGTGAGCAGGAACATGATGCCGGTGGTCATGGAGGTAAGACCGGTGCGGCCGCCAGCCTCAACGCCGGAGGTGGACTCAACATAGGTGGTGATGGTGGTGTTACCGGTCAGAGCGCCGACGCAGGTGCCGATAGCGTCAACAAGGAAGGGGCGCTCAATGCCGGGGAGGTTGCCGTTTTCATCGAGCATACCGGCGCGGTTGCCGACGGCAAGAACAGTGCCCAGAGTGGAGAAAAAGTCACCAAAGAAGCAGACGAATATCAAAATCAGGCCGCTGGCGGTGAACACACCGTGGAAGTCAAAATTAAAGATAACATTGCCAAGAGTGGAGAAATCAGGCACGGAGGCAACGGCGGTGAGCTTGGTAACGCCAAGGGGAATACCGGCGAGGGTTATAACAATGATGCTGATGAGAATTGCGCCGTTTACCTTGAGAGTGTTGAGAACGATAATCAGGATAAGCCCGGCGATAGCGAGCAGCACGGCAGGGTTGGTCAGGTCGCCCATGGAGATGCCGCTTGCAAAGGAGCCTATGCCGGAATCCTTGAAGCCAAGATACGCGATAAAGAAGCCGATGGAGGCAGAGATTGCGACCTTAATGTTCTTGGGAATGACGCGGACAATAAGCTCACGCAGGCCAAGCACAGTCAGCAGGACAAACACAATACCCGAGACAAGGACTATTGCCATTGCGGTGCCGAAGCTGATGACCTGGGACTGAATCAGCGCGCCAAGCACGAAGTTGGAGCCCATGCCGGTGGACAGCGCGAAGGGCAGGTTGGTGTAAAAGCTCATGAGCAGGGTGATAAGGCCGGACACGAGCGCGCAGGATATCATAACGGCGGACTTGGTAATCATAACGCCGTTTGCGTCAATGATATACTGCTCACCGCCGCAGATAGCGGCAGGCTGAACCGCAAGGACATAGGCCATGGTCATAAAGGTTGTAAGACCGGCGATGATCTCCGTCTTAACATTGGTGTTTCTGTCACCAAGCTTGAAGAATTTTCCCATTTTCTTCTCTCTTCTCCTTTTTCTCTGTTATCTTTCTCTTACTTTATATCAGCAAATACGGGGACAAATGTCTGGTCGGCACCGTTGACAAGTCCCATATCTGTGATAACAATGCTGGGCAGAACAGGCAGGGCGATAACCGCGCTTGCAAGCAGCGTCAGCTTGCCGCCGCTGATAACATCGACCATGTTCTGGACATTTTCAATCTCCACAGCGACCTCTTCACAGGGCTTCTGGCTCATAAGGCCCGCCGCGTTGAGGGCAACATGCACTTCCCTGCCGTCCTTCACCGCGCAGACACCGCCGCCGCAGCCGCGCAGAGTCTCAGCGGCGAGGATGGCGTCATTGGTATCACGGTAGCAAACAGTGAGGTTGTGGCTGTCGTGAGAGATGGTGGAAGCAAGCGCGCCGCACTCAAGGCCGAAGTCTCTATACACGGCGATGGTCTTGCCGCCAAGGCCGTAGCGGTTTGCGCAGCAGACGAAGATGAGCGATTTATCTCCACTGATGTCAACCTTGCCGTTCACAACAGGAAGCTCCGTAGGCACAACCTGACGCAGGACGCGGCTGCCGGGGATGGGTGTCATGACATTGACCGTTATGCTGCTTCCGGTGTAGCCCTCGGGAACGCGCAGGTCAAAATCAGCCGCGCTTTTAATCTGGGGGATGTTGACAGTGTTGGGCAGTTCATAGGGCTCGCCCATGCTGTCGCCGCCGAGATACCTGCCGTTTTCGGCCACAAGCTCACCTTCGACGAACACCGCCTTGGGGCGGCTGCCGTCAAAAGCGTCCACAAGCTGGATATCGGCGATATAGCCCGGAGCAATAACACCCAAGTCGCCAAAGCCGTACTCGCGCGCGGCGTTCATGGTGGCAAGCTTTATGACCTCCTTGCCGTCAAGCCCGGAGGCGACGGCCTTACCGACTACCTTGTTGATGTGTCCCACGGTGAGCAGGTCCTTTGCATGCACGTCATCAGTGCAGATGGAGACGAAATCACGCCAGGGCATATTCTTGCAGCCGTCCACAAGGAAGTCGAGATTATCTATGAGGGAGCTTGCGCGCAGGTTAATGTGCATACCGGCGCGGAGCTTGTTGACGACCTCCTGAGCGCTGACGCTCTCATGGTCAGAATGGGGGCCGCCAATGAGATAAGCGGCGAGGTTACGGCCGGAGCAGTAGGGCGCGTGTCCCTGAAGGTACATGCCGCGCTTTTCCCCTTCGTCAATGATTGAGTGCATACGCTCCACGTCATTTATAACGCCGACATAGTCCATAATCTCCGCAACGCCGACAACGCCGTCCATATCAAGAATACGGCCGACCTCATCAGCGCCGAAGGACGCGCCGGCGTTTTCTATGCCGGGCACGGCTGGCACACAGGAGGGAGCCAGCACATACTGGCGCAGCTTTGACTTCTTGGCGTTTTCAAGCATAAACTCAACGCCCTCAACACCCATGACATTGCCTATCTCGTGGGGGTCGGTGCAGATGGTGGTGGTGCCCCAGGGCAGAATGGCGCGGGAGAGGTTCTCAGGGATCATCATCGTGCTCTCCACGTGCATATGAGCGTCAATAAAGCCGGGGATGAGATATCTGCCCTCACCGTCATAATATTTTTTTGAGGGAAGAATGGCCTCCTCGCCCTCTTCTCTGACTAAAACAACAAAACCGTCCAGTATATCGACACTGGCCGGGTACACTTCGCCTGTTATGACGTTAAAAAACTGAACATTGCCTATGGTAAGGTCGCAGGGAATCTTCCCGAGGGCAGCCTGAATGAGACGAGAGCGGTTCTTGGTCTTTACAGTGCGCATTACTTCTCCCCCTAAAATGGTTTAATAATAAAAAACGGCAGAGATCAAATCTCTACCGGAAACGCAAAGCCCGCACAGGAAAAGCAAAACGCCGGACTGCACCGCCACATCGCGGCTCGGTTCGACTGAATTTTGTCTCATGCTGTGCGCAAACTCTGTGATCACGGTAGTCGGGCAATTCAAGGGCTGCCCGGTAGAGACGCGGGGCCCATATGACTTCCCCGCCTATACCTGCGATATTTCTTTATGCTTTGATTATATCTGCTCTGCCCGTATTTTGCAATTATCAAGAAGCTACGAAAAATGCACTCTCCCCACACGGAACATATATACATTTTGATGAAATAACTAAAAATTGGTCGAAAAAATATACAAGTTAAACAATTTTTCTGCCTCGTCATGCCCCGTCAGGGCCGGAGATTGATTTTTGCTGAGGGCTGATTTAGAATAACAAAAAAGGAGGCGCGAAGATGGAATACCTGCATGTAAGCCACGGTTTTGGCCCGGTGTATGATAAAAATTCCCGGGTGCTCATTCTGGGCAGCTTCCCTTCCGTCAAGTCACGGGAGGAAAACTTTTATTATGGTCACGCGCAAAACCGCTTCTGGCCGCTTATGACGCGCCTGCTTGACGCTCCCCTGCCTCAAAGCGTGGAGGAGAAGCGCACCCTGCTGCTCGGGCACGGCATAGCCCTCTGGGATGTGATTGAGGAGTGCGACATTTTGGGTTCAGCAGACAGCAGCATCAAAAACGCTGTGCCCACCGATATACGGCGCATACTGGACGCGGCGGATATTCAGGGCATCTTCTGCAACGGCGCTCTCGCGCATAAGCTTTATATGCGCGAGCTTTTCCCCGTCAGCGGTATTGAGGCAGTTAAGCTCCCATCCACAAGCCCGGCCAACGCCGCCTTTTCCATGGAGCGGTTGTATTCTCAGTGGAGGCAGATTTTGGATTGCCTGTGAGCTGCAAGCCCGCAGGCGAATTTCGCCAATGTAAACAAAAATGGTAATGCGTTTCAATCCACGTCCCCCGTGCGGGGGACGACCGCGCGCATTGTGCGGTGCGGGGCTGTTGGACTGGTTATTTCAATCCACGTCCCCCGTGCGGGGGAACGACATAGCCAGTAATCGGTCTAAAAATTTGCGAATTGTACTAATGTTCTTACCAGACTGTCAGGAGTATTATGTAATGGATAAGTACTCAGCCATTGTTTTCTCCTTTCGTTATCACGCAGATAATGCACACAAGCAAAGCAATGGCATTGATTATTACAAGCGCTTTGCACACTGTCGGCCAATGGGCTATTACGGCGATGCACAGATTTATTAGCAGCAGTATCCACAATATTTTGTCAATCTTCATCTTGCGTCCTCCATTCCAATTTGATATAATAGCCCCGAACAAGGGGAGCTGCTATCTCCCCTTGCCGGGCTGTTGATTAAGACCTGCAAGCTGCAATCACTGCGGCTATCATTGAGATTAATTCAATGATAAGCTCAAGCTTTCGGTCTGTCGGCAGCCTTTTTTCGTGTCTGCCGCGCCACACTTCATCGCTCGCTTACGTGCAATCCACGTCCCGTGTGGGGGGGACGACGAGGCCGAGCAGAAGAAGTACAAGCCGAGATACAAATTTCAATCCACGTCCCCCGTGCGGGGGACGACCATACGCCCGGCCTATTACCTCAGCTGGAAGCTTATTTCAATCCACGTCCCCCGTGCGGGGGACGACGTTCACCGCTTCCGATTTTATCATAGACTTTTTTATTTCAATCCACGTCCCCCGTGCGGGGGACGACGCGTGCTGGCAGACGCCTTCCACGATAACTACCTATTTCAATCCACGTCCCCCGTGCGGGGGACGACGGGACGGTATGCGCTCCGGCGTGGTCATCTTTAACATTTCAATCCACGTCCCCCGTGCGGGGGACGACGCCTCGACAAACTCGAGCAAGTGCACGACCCGGAATTTCAATCCACGTCCCCCGTGCGGGGGACGACTAGGGAGAGACGAGGCAAAACGCTGCAAAGGCAATATTTCAATCCACGTCCCCCGTGCGGGGGACGACACCTGCACGCCCAGGGAGACGCTGCGGTTTTCAACATTTCAATCCACGTCCCCCGTGCGGGGGACGACCGTCGCTGTCCTTCGGAGGTGGCAGGGTGGGCGTATTTCAATCCACGTCCCCCGTGCGGGGGACGACAGCAAAAATTGCCAAATATTTTGACAGTTTTTGCGAAAGAACAAATATTCTCTACAAATTTTAATTCAAAGATAATTTTTAATCGAACAAAACACGCTTCAGTGTGCTGATATTGAGTCTAAATTCAGTGCGAAGGGACGTCACTTTCATGTTTGCTTGGGCCTCGCACCCTTATAGCATCAGCACGTCCTCCGGGTCATACGTCAGCTTTGCGCCGAAGTGCTCAATCTTGTCCTCATAGCGATTTCCCAGATAATAAAAGCGCAGGCTGTCTTTTTCCTCGTCCATTATCTTGCGCAGCTTTCCTTGCAGGCTGCGGCACTGTGCAGCATCGAGCAGACACTCAAAAACAGAGTTCTGAACGCGCTGGCCGTAGTTTACGCACTGTTTTGCAATCTGCCGCAAGCGTCTGCGTCCGGCAGCATTCTCAGTATTTACATCATAAGTAATCAAAACCAGCATAGCATCACTTCCATAAAAACGGCGGATATGCGTCCAAATCACCACGAAGATAGCGGGACAGCAGAAGAGCCTGAGTGTAGGGTATCATACCCCACGGGAGCTTTTCACCCAGATATGGATGTGTTAGCTGCTCCTTTTTCTTCTCCTGCCAGCTTTTCAGGAAAGACTTCCTGCCGTCGTCGCTCAAAAGCACCGCTCCGCTGTCCATATAGACAAAATCAGAGGCCTTGACCTGGCGGTTGTTTATAAGCGTCAAAACAAAACGGTCGGCCATACAGGGCCGCAGTTCTTCCATCAAATCCAGCGCAAGCGAAGTCCTTCCCGGTCTATCCCTGTGCAGGAAGCCCACATAGGAATCCAGCCCAACACTCTCGAGCGCGCTTGCGCAGTCATGAGCCAGAAGGCTGTACGCAAAGGACAGCATTGCGTTAACCGCGTCCATGGGCGGACGGCGGCTTCGACCATGGAAACAGAAGGTGTCCTTATCTCCTAAAATCATCTCATCGAACACCCGGAAATACGCAGCGGCGGCAACGCCTTCCAATCCCCGAAGCTCATCCGGGTCTGTCACTGTCTTGACTTTAGGCAGCATTTCTCTGATTTCCCCGGAAGCGGCGGCAAGCTTTTCGCCGTCCACCCTGAGCGCATGATCGCGACGGGTGCGTTCTATACTCCAACGGGCGTTATAGAGCTTGCCGAAAATCATGGTGCGGCTTATGAGGCAGCACTGTGCGGGGTCATCTGCAATGCGATATTGACTGCGGCGAAGGAGAACATTTCCGTTCCCCTCACCACAGACACGTGCAAGGAACTTCCCCATCGACGAGCAAAAGGCCAGGCCAATCTGCCGTTGAGCGCAAGCCCCCATAAGCGCGGGAGACGCCCCGGAATATGAAAAGCTGACAATATTTTGCAGCGTATGCAGCGGATAACGTGCAATAACCTGTTTATCCCGGTTGGCAAGCACATTTTCCCCGTCAAGGGACAGATAGATATCCTCCGAAAGGATGTATAGCGTATTGAGCAGATGCTTCATGGCATATTCTCCTCAGCTGCGGCAAGATATTCGGAAACCTTTTTTCTATTCATCAGCTTTGGAAGGCACAGATCCTTCAGCGAGCAGGCGTTACAGCTCTTGCCGGGTTTGACTTTTGGGGTATAGCGTTTTTTATACAGCTCGTGCATCTCTGCAAGGCTCCGCTCAACCTCAGCGCGCAGCTCTGGTGTGAAGCTGACAACAGTCCTCCGGCGGGGCTCTCCGTAATAGAGCGCCCCTTCTGGGACGGAGCAGCAGAGCATTTCCTCAAGACACATAGCCTGTCCGCAAAGCTGAAGCTCATCAGCGAGATGCTCCTTTGGCCTGCCGCGCTTGTACTCGACAGGGTACGGCAGCCATAGCCCATTCTGCCCGTGAAGCGCGATTCCCGCCGGGTCTTTAAAAAACTCCACTGCGTCACATTGACCGGATACTCCAAGCCTTGCAGAATGGATTGCCAGCCCTCTTACGGTTATCCGATCTCCTCTGCTCTCGCGCAGAGTCTGATCATGCACACGCTCGTGCATTAATTGCCCATCCATTGTGCGATAGTCCTCCGCCCACTGGTTCTCAATATGTATCAGCGCCCACTGTCGGCGGCAGAAAGCAAAATGCTGTATCCCCGAGAGCTGGAGAAAATCGTCCTCAGACCAAGTCATACCATTCGCTGGCAGGTTACGCCGGAAGGCAGCGCTGCCTCATCAACAGTGACATTATAATCGCAATATGAGCGTGCAGGATTAATGCTTTCCTTATCGACTCTTTCTACTTTGACCGTGTCAAATAGCTTCCATGAAGGTGCGCAGCCTAACTCACTGTCATGTTTAAATATGATAAGTTCTCTGACTGCCATCTTACCGCGAGCCGCAGAGTGGTCACTTTCAAACATGTTTAAAATGGCCTGCCAAAGCAGCTGTAAATCTTCCTCAGAAAATCCCGTCGTTTTCCGTGCCAGATTTGCGGAGACATACCCCTCGCAGCGGTAGAGACCATAGGGGATAATATACTTTCTGCCCATCTCTGTGCCCTTATTTTCAGCATCGGCCTCAGTCGTTATTGCAATGCGGGTGATTGTGACCTCCTGCGGCATGACGGGCTCAACACTGCGGGCAAAGCCAAGCTGAACAGGCCCGCGAACTTGACCGCAGTTAAGCGCGGACTTCACAAAAGTCGTCATAACAGCGCCAAAAGTGCGGATATCAAAGAAGTTTTTGCACATCCAGTTGCGAAGCTTTCTGTCAATATCAGGGTCTGCTTTTTTCTTTTCCTTTACACTTTTAGCATCAACATCCAGCGCCGCATACGCCTCTGCATCACTGCGATTGAGCGGAACGCCATCTTTAATATAAATCCGATAGCCTGTGGCATCTTCTTTTACAGTCTCCACATAATTGCGGATTTTACGCTTAAGGCACACATCGGTAACTATGCCAAGCCCGGTTTCCGGGTCAACACGTGGCATATTACCAGCATCCGGGTCACCATTTGGGTTACCGTTTTCGACATCAAATAAAATTACGAATTCATAGCGGTTTTTAATTACTTCTGACATTTTTCTCCTCCTTTATTTTGTATAACGGGCCTGAGTTTGATGGTAATACCCGAGCTGGAATGAGCCCTGCTGTGGCAGGTTCAAGCGATCAGGATAGGCCTCACCTAACTTTTCTTCAATTTTTGAAAGCTGTTTGTTTAAATATATCGCCCTGTCTTTTGGAAGCTTTTTCAAATGTTTTTGAGCTAAATTAACAAGCACCGGGAACACTCTGCTCGGTGTGGCAGATGCTGAGTTAAAATACTTGTCTTTTATGGTTGCATTTATTCGCGGGTTTGCCACTGTTTGTATGTCCTCAAGGACAGAGAAAAGCCTGCCTAAATTGTATGGGATATTTGTGCTGTCAGGATTAAGTGACACAGTTAAGACCTCCTTTGGTATATCAGAATGAGGATTTTTCAAATAATATGCTTTAATAATAGCGGCCCTTCCCTTGGTTACATTGCGCTCCGCGCGGATGCGCGATGTAACGCCGTTGAGCAGGGTTGCCGGATACGGCGTATTATTTAAAATGGCGCGAAGGGTTTCGCCGGATAAACCGGGAGCTGGAGATTTATCGCGCGAGTTTTGATTCACCGTTTCATCCAGTAATCTCCAGAGTGGTATAGTCTCAAATTTGTCGTATTCCGGGCGGATAATCTCCAGGCGCTTATAATGCTCATGTATGCTTTCCATAAACTGCCCGAAAGAATTTTTCAGAAAAAAACGCACTGAGAGCCTTGCTGCGTTTGGTGCTAAGCCAAGCACATAAAACGGAGTTTCTGGTGCAATCAGCTCTTCTTCAAATTCCACCGGCTTACCTTCCAACAGGTCTAACATCATTTTTTGCAGATCAGCTGTTGTGTAATTCTCTGGAAGATTGCCAAACAAGCTCGCCATAGCGCAGCTTTGATAAGCAGATTGTCCGCCTTTCGCCCAGAGCAAGACAGTGGTGTCGCCTATTCTTCCAACATGCTCTCTGTCAGCCAAAAGGTGATTCAATGCACTTGTATATGCAAAAGCCGCATACTTACTTGTAGGCGCGTTGAGATTCTGCTCTCGACCGAAGGAGCAAAACGCTTCACTGTTAAAAGAGACAAGGGCCGCACCGCTCGACTGTGCCCCGGCAACTCCTTTAATTGCAGGGTGAACCCGCTCTGCAGCGCATTTCTTGCCGGTGACAAGACAAGTCATCTCCGGGCCGTCCGCATCAGCATCATAGCATTCCTGCCATGCTGCACGAATTGCAGCATCCTCATGCACGAATGTAGCATTATAGCGAAAGGTTATATTAACGCCT